>Ga0214544_1003040_pt1 | contig 35033 bp, 13 predicted proteins | sample CNSS3metaG_FD_160074 | JGI IMG/M metagenome (GOLD analysis project Ga0214544, IMG submission 160074) | Root nodule microbial communities from cowpea collected in UCLA plant growth center, Los Angeles, California, USA - CNSS3 | ecosystem: Host-associated > Plants > Roots > Nodule | place: USA...
GGTTCTTGTTTTATTTTTATATATATATATATATATATATATATATATATATATATATATATATGTAATATTTTAGTTTTGAAATAATTATGTAATCATTTCAAGAGCCATTGAGTTTTATTCGAGTTTTATGAGGATTGACTCCTCGTTTATGACAATGATATTAAAGTTTTAAATTTCTCGTGTTTTTTTGGCAAATGGTTTTATTAAATGCGTTCTTTATTTTATCTTGAATTTTATTTATTAAATTTTCGTAATATTCCTTAGAGATGTTACAAGAAGAACTACTTTGATTTTGTATCCCATATCACAATTGCATGATAAAGACGACTGCAAGAGAGACTTGAAAAACACAACATATTACTGGATGACAAATAAGAAGATGATGAATAATGTAGGACAAAGAAGACCACAAACAACAACAATATAAAGAGTTTTTTTTTTATTTGGAATAAAAAAATAATTGTTAAAAGGGTAAAACTGAAAATGGTTCTATATGCAAATTCCTTTATTAATATTATAGATAATAGTATAAATAGTTTTATTTACTTTTTAGTTTAATTATCTACAAATATGATCAACTAGCCAAATTCATTGGATATATCCTTACATATCCAAAATAATGATCTGAAAATTGAATAAAGTTAGAAATATTTAAGAATTAAAGGATTAAAAGTGTGTTAGAAAATTCTGACTCTAAACTCATGGATGAATAAAAATTAAGACAATAAAAGTATAAAAGAAAATTAAAGACTAACATTTTAATCAAGTAAAAAAGTGACTGATTTTGTAAAATACAGTGATGCACATTTCAATTAAGTAAAAAAAATCAAAGCCATAATAACTATCTTCTTAACTTTGTTAAATAATAAATATTTTGTAGTAAAATACATTTTTAAACAGTAGTTCTTTAAATCAGATAAGGTATAAATTTGTAAATAGTAATTTTATAATTTATTATATAATAAGTGAATTGACAGAGAGAGTTAAACCAGAGAAAGGTAAAATTGTGGAGACCGGTCAGCAGTGATTCGCCCGAATCGGTTATCAATATTGATTTGATTCCATTTCTCGCTGAGCTTGTGAGAGAGAAATGACCGAATGCTGTTATTCACTTCTAAATCTTCAATTTTCATCGTTTCCCATCACTGATTTGGGCTCAAACTCTTTTCCTCAACGTTTCCGCAAAACTCTTTCTTTCTCACATCGCTCATCGAAGCTTTTACTTTCTGCAATTTCCCGAACTATGGAAGCGGTTGAAGGGAGTGAAGGTAGCAGAGGGTCATCCTCTCCAATGAAGCTCTTGTTCGTGGAGATGGGTGTCGGCTACGACCAACATGGGTGTTGTATTCTCTTCCTTTTTTTTTTCGTATTTTTGGTCTTTTTTTCTTTTGTTTTTGCTGACATGGCGATGAACCCAACAGACAGGACATAACAGTAGCAGCAATGAGAGCGTGCAAGGATGCAATTTCTTCTAATTCAATCCCTGCTTTCCGCAGAGGTATATGTGCGTGTGTGTGTATAATCATATTGGGTTTTACACTGTTCAACTTCTTAGTGTTATTGTTGAGTTATTCTATCATAAGACACATTAGCCGTCTTAGTTAATAGAAAATATGAATGGGAATATAGTTTATCTTTTTGGTGTAACATAAGGGGTTTTTTGTTGCCCAATGACATTGAACATTTGGTTACGTTAATTAATGGGGGTGGTGCCTTGCTTCTTATGAAAGAATAAGATAGTTAGTTAAAGTGTAATGTAATGGTTGGATTTTGTGACGCTAGAAACTTTCGTTTTGTTAGAAATTGAAGCAAATGAAAGTTCGAGCTTCTATGGTAGTCTGTCCCCACCTTTATTATTGACTACTGAACTTGATCTTATTGCAAATTGAAGCAAGTCCATTTTCTTGCTGAATTGTTGGAAGATGCAAGGCTCACTTTGGTGGTCTTTGTCCCTTGAAAGAAATTAGTGTATAGTTTTGGTTGGGAGATATTCTTGGTGTACATACGGTAAATATGAAGCAAATCAAAATAAGAGCTTGAATGATAGAAATTATGCTTAAGGCTCCTAAATGTACATTTCTTCAACCAATTAGCTCTTTTTGTCACAAATCGTTGAGACTAATTTGACTGGTTAAATACAGCATTCAGGAACTAGTTTGACAATTAAATGCCTATTTAGGAAAACTTTTGAAATTTTCATGGCTCAAAGATTAATATGACCAATTCTCTCTCTTTTAGGGACTGATTTAACTGTTTACTCTTCTAGAGTTTTATTTAATAGACTGAACAGGGTCAAACAAAAATGAAATTGAAATAATTTCCTTTTGTTTCATTATAGTAATACCATTTCTTATTTGTAATAAAGTAGAGGTATCATGAATATCTTATATTTCATGATTTTGTGTCTTGTTAGATATTCCTCCAGGAGCAATACGAGGTTATCATGAGACCAAAACAATATCTTACCGCAACTTCTAGGCTTCTTAATGGATTCCTGTCTCTGGTCCGGTTCGTCTACTAAGTATTCGTCCGCTCTTTCCCTTACTACGAGGGAGGTTGTATCTGCAAAAAAGACTCCAACGATCAAGTTAGCAGAACTTTTTCCAAAGTCAACTCACAGTTTATTGGATTAATGAATTGCGGATCTTTGATTACGTGGGTTAAGTTTTATTTATAATGATTTATTTGACTTTTGACTACCTTAATTACTCTTTATGGGCCTGGGCTTTGGACCCTTATTGGGGCTAAGCAGGCCCAATTTCTATTAGATGCCTTGTTGGTAATTTACTTAAATTTGTCTAAGTTAGGTTGGGAGGAAAGTCATATATGTACCGGTCTACCGTCGCGTTACTTTTCTTTCGATGTCTGCTTACTTTGCGTTAGTTTGCTGCCTGGGATGTCTTTGGTGTGATATCTATGTAGTCAACTTTTTATGTCGGCCTTAGGTTCTAGTTGGAGGCTAAGGGGTTGACTAGTTTTGCTGTTACCATGATTATTATGCGTCCTGCGGGGAAGTAACCGGCCTTGGTGACTCATAGAAGAGATATGCGGCTTTTCTTTCTTTCTATTAGTCCGGGAAGTTTGCGGCTTACTTGGCCTTCTTAGTACATCAACTCCTTAGCCTTTTGAATGTTTTTGCTAAAGGCTATTAAGTACCCTGCTCATCTTGTATTATGGAGATTAAGTTTACGGTCTACCTGACCTTTACAGTACTTTAGAGTTGCAACGCATCCTAGTCGAGTCATCTTCATTCCTTTCGTTTGAAGATGTTGTACTACTTTATAATTGCCAAATTTCTGTCTTGAGATTGAATATCTTTCTTTTCCATTATAAATGTCCTACAACAGCATTTAAGATATCCGTATTCTGTTATCTGCACTCTACACTACGCTGCTAGCTTTCTCCATTGTTTTTGTTTCTCAGCATGTTGCTTGCAAATGTCTTTACAAATATTTATTTTCCTAGTGGCTATTAGTTAAACATGTATTGTCCTGTATATGGGGTAAAGTATGAAGAAATAGTAGAATCACTTACATGATTTTTTTCCATGGTCAGGAAAGTGAAAGGAATCAATGCATGGAATGTTTAATTTCGCCTATGCTAGTTAGGGAATGTACAGCAAACTGACATTAAGAAAGATAACTTGTTTTATGACATCTCTGAGTACAGTTTTTCCTTCTAATTGAGACAAGTTTGATTTAGGTTCCATTCCTGGAGTCAGTTTTGGCCAGATGAAATTGCAGATCAAGCTAGGGGTTCCTCATTCCCTCCAGAAATCTTTGGATATGGAGAAAGTTAAATCAGTTTTTCCGTAGTAAGTGCCCAGAACAGTGAAAAATTAGGCCTTATTTTGTTATTTTTTCATATTGTTCTATTTAAGTGATGACATGACCATCAATATGAAATCATATATCATCAATGATTTTTTCTTGTAAAATTAACTGTTGTTATTTCAATCTTTTACTGTACTCTGGTTATTGGATATTAAACTCAACATTTCTATCAGAAACCTAAGTTACTCTTTTCTCCTTGTTTGTATTCTGTATTGAAGTTTATATATTTTGGCTTGAAGCCCTGAACAAAAACATAATTTTGGTGTTCGTATATGCTAATGAACATGTATTGACCTGTGCTTTTGCTCATTTCTTTCGGTAGTTGATAATCTACTATGCTTATTTACTCAGTTCGTGTTGTTTTTATTTTTAAAGCTTAATATATAATAACATGTTATATTTATATTTCTTTACTTATCTTTTTGAAATTGCAGTGGAGAAATTTTGAATGTTGAAGTTGTGGACGGTGGTTTGATATGCTCAAGTGGGGTGCTTGTAGAGGAAATGGGTGACAAGAATGATGATTGTTATATTGTGAATGCTGCTGTTTATGTGGGTTATTAACTTTCACGTTTTGCAGAGCTTCGTTCGGTTTATCATGTTAATGAACTCTTGATTTGAACAATTCATGCCAACTGCTATACAATAACATGAAAAGTTGTACATTTCTTCTATATTTTAAGATGGCATTGAGAGGTATCATGTGAGCACTATTGTAAACTACTTTCATTGGATAACTATATAGAAATGTTTTTTTAACATGCAATTAATCATCGAAAGGTAAGCATTTTATGTTTATAACACTTTATTTTCTTCTCAATAAAATAGGTTTTCCCTCAAATTTGAATTTGCTTATTAGTGAAAAATTGTAAGAACTAACTTTTATGCGTTTGGTAATACGTTGCAACAAGATAAGTTTCAACAAGATAAATTGCAAAGATTTCTATTTTACATTTGTTTATTTTAAAAGCCAGTTCAAATTAGGCATGACAGTAGAAAATGTTATATTTTAAGATTTTTAAATAGGTTAAATGGTATGTAACGTAATATACAAATTAAGGAAATTGAGTTTGAACTGTTTTTTTAGATTAAAGCAATTTGTAGGCGGCTAGGTTATTCGGAGGATTTTATGAAGCTTTGTACTTTAAAAATTTGTAATTGTTATTTTTAAACTTATTTTTTTTAATTGGGCTTTGGAACTTACTTTTGTTAGGTTACACTATTTTATTTTTTCCAAAATAGATAGAGATGAACACATTATTGAGAAGTGATTTTTGAAGTTTGATTTCTTAAAACAAATTTATATGTGTTGCATTTTCATATATACGTGGCGTAGCTTAGTGACGACGTGGCACATGCAGAACGAAATATTTAAGCTAGGTAGAAAGATATACTACACATGCCTCCGGTTTCTGTTTTTTTTTTTTTTTCACAAAAATGGGTAATATTTATCCGAAGTTGTATGGCGTGGAGACACTTTTAAACCGAAGTTGTATGGCATGGGTAATAATTTATCCGTTTATTTTTTGTCATCCTATCAATTTAATTATAAATATAATTAAATTGACTAATTAAAAGAATATGAATCAAAAAATCAGGCGGCTTGAAGTACTATTTATTATTAAATATTAAAACTATTAATTAACACACTTCATAATTTATTAGTGTTAATATTCATAAGTTTATTAGTGAAACATGTTTGGTAAGAGACAGATCTTGAAGTTTATAAGGGTTATATATTAAAAAAGGGGTTCAAATATTAGGCATTATTTTATAAAATACATTTTAAAAACTATAACAGACGTAGTTTAAATAAGCGAGTTAAATATCCACACATAAAAATATTCAACTAAACAAGCACAAAATAAATTAAAAAAAAATGATCTATCACATGATTAATCAATTAATAATTAATTTTAAATATACTCATTACAGAAATTTAACCCGCTCATGCATGTTACGTACGTAGCATCGTACGTGTTGAAAAACATTTGACCGTATTCTTAGGTTATGATACACGTATCACAATCTCAATGTTGATTTGGCACATATACAAAGACACACGAAAAGCTATGTTATGAGCTGTCTCCATTTCGCATAGACATGTGCTTATAAACAACAAATTTCAGAAACAAAGGTTTCAATCTGATAAGTATAAATAGTTAAAGTTTTTCCAACAACACAATCACTTAATTGAAGAAGAAATATATCGTGATAATGGAAGGTGGTGGACAAAAAGAAAGCTCAGTGCATGACATGAAGCTTTTGTTCGTTGAGATGGGTGTTGGCTATGATCTTCATGGGTATTCATTCTATATCTTACTTTTTTGTTTTCTCGGGATAAAGTTTAGTGAAGAAAAAGAGAAGGCTATAAATTGTTTACTAAAAGAAATTAATGATTTTTTTTTCAATGAAATATTACTATGAAAATTTAATTTCTATGTTTTACATAATAAAATGTTGTTACGCAAATTTCAATATCCATCTCTATTCCTTAATAGAAAAACTTGTATTCTTTTCTATTCTCGATATCAAATATATATCAAATTTGTTTCTTGTTTTATTTTAATTGGATACCAATCAAATATTTATTGAATATATTTTTGTAAAAAATAAGAATTACAATAAAATAAATATAGTAGTTGTGTTAAGAATTAAATACACAACTTTTCTTTTATATTTTTACTATCAAATAAAGAAAAGATTATAATCATATAAATTTTAGAATAAACTATCCAATAAACTAAATTGTCTTAAAGTTGTTTTAAGTAATCTGAAACAGAACTAGTATTATTCATGTTTATCAAAATGTGTAACATGTTCAATCTATTTCCTACTAGATCTAAAAAGTCAGTATCATATCTATTCGTATATTCAGTTAATTAAAATTTTCTTCATTAACATATATAAGACGAATTCGGACCAGACATAACGAATTCACATACTACTAATTTATTTATTTTAATTGAATTGAGTTTATGCTTAATCCAACTTTACCTTGTTAATTATTTAATACTCTTAAAATGAGAATTATATCTGACTTATATATTTATTTGTATTACCATCTAGTATAATTCTTAATAAATGTAAAATTTTCAATATATCCTTGCGAACTTGATAACTTTAAATAACTTCATAATACCTTTGATTTCATCTTAATAATTAAATTTATATATAATTAAACTTAAAAAAAATTATAAGGAGAGCATTATATTATAAGCTCATCTAATTGTTATCTGGATCACCAGTTATTGTGCTTAACATTTGTCTCATTTTTTTTTACCTCTGTACATATTTTATATTCACTAACATTACAAAACCTTTTGTATATTGAAATGATATTAGTAGTTTTTATTGTTTGATCCGCATGATATTACTGATCTTAAAATGTATTTCACAGTCAAGACATCACAGCCGCTGCAATGAGAGCATGCAGAGATGCCATCGCTACCAATTCACTTCCAGCATTCCGAAAAGGTATTTCTGAATTAGGTTTTATTGTAACTCACGTTAATGTTAACTTTTAATTGATTACCAATTAACCGAAAATTTTATTTTCCCATTTTATATTTGGAAGCAGAATTGAATTTTAGAAGACTTTTAAAAAATTTAACTCATTGATGACTTTCAACATTCTTTATATCCATTCTCATTCAATCTTTTGCTGCTATTTAAATAAAATTTGAGGAAATAAAAATTATGGAGATGAAATTTCCGGTGAATATATATAGACACGTATCGGACACCGACACTCATACGATATATATTAGTAAAGCGTACAATTTGAAAGACATTTTTTTTTCTTTAACATAATTTTGACATAACTTCAACACAACGTTATAATAACCACAAATTCAATTATTTTCTAAAAAATATATAAACCTGTAAATTTATCATATTAATTTTTATTATGATTATAAAAATAAAAAAATAGTATATAGTTACTACTTTTCACTTTTTGGATATTAGATAGAGGAATTAGATTCATATTTTTGTGCTATTTGATAATGTGTAAGTTGAAAGTTGAAACTAATATCTATATACATGTTGTGTTCCATATCATATATTTTTCCATTTAGCCGTATCTTTGTTCGTGTTCGTATCCGTGTCCGTGTCGTATCCGTGTCTGTCTCCGTATCCAGACTTCATAGGTTGAAAGTTAAAATTTGGTGCAGGTAGCATCCCTGGTGTGACATCAGATGACATGAAATTACATGTGAAACTGGGGGTGCCTCATCCTCTGCAACAAAACTTGGATAAGGATAAAATCAAGTCTGTGTTTCCATAGTGAGTACAAACACTACTCCTCTTTTAAATCAGAATTTTGATGCACATAATCACTGAACTTACGTTTTGTTTGAAAATAATTTCAGTGGGGAAATTATGAAGTTTGATGTAGTGGATGGTGGATTAGTGTGCTCAACTGAAGAAGTAGCTGAGAAGAACGATGACTGCTACATTGTTAATGCTGCTGTCTATGTTGGCTACTAGCCTTATGGGGTTAGTTTCACTTCCTTTTCCGTACTTCACTTCTTTCTTACATCTCCACCTCATGATGCACCACAACATTTTTTATAAACATTATCCTTTTTATATGCTTATTGTTACAAATCTTACATCTATCATATATAAAACTACTTTATAGTACATAAGTGTAACAATTCTCACTTTCCAAATTGATTTTATAAAAATGAGTTAAACTTTTCTTATTCTGTTATCAGTTACCAAATCATCTATAAATATCTAATTTTAGATATTGAACATTCATATTTCAATTAAATAGAGTGTGGTATAAGGATAAATTATACTTAAATCTAATTTTTAGTATTTGTCACTTATCACATTTAGGTTTTACATAATTTTTTTGTCCATAAAAAGATGGATAAAAACTTATACTTGTAGAGTATTTTATGACTTTGTACATTTATCATTTCATTGCCACTCTACTTAACGTTGACATGAGTTAAATTATTTGCAGGAAACTTTGTGTGTTGGAGTGTTGGTGTTTCAATAAAGGTGCAATGAAAAGTGTAAATCTACAAAGAGTTTACTTCATCAAGTTTTATTTCTTTAATCGATTGTGGCCGTTATCCTTCGTTATTTCCGAATGCATGAACGTACTTTTGTATTACTTGGCGTTATGTTCACTGTTTGGTTGTAATAATTATAGTACAATAATGTAATATCAGCTTAATCCATCACTTCATTTAAGATTTTTAATATATATATATATATATATATATATATATATATATATATATATATATATATATAATAATTTATTAAAAAAAAAGGAAGTAAGTAATTTGATAATAGAAATTAATGAAAAATACAAAGCAACAAAATTTATTGACGAAATGGACGTGTTCCCTTATGACTTTTGTTCCCGTATGGTCCGCTCGGACGTTCAATTGATAGTCAAGGTTGCGATGAGAAAGAGTTAATTGATGGGTTTAGCTTTACATGCTTTGTTTTATGTCTGTTCTCTCTGAATCTCATGCCCTTTTCCTTAAGGATGTTTGGTGCCTTTATAGTTGTGTTTCCGCCCGATTCTCCCATATTCCTATCCTTGTGAGGTCAGGATGTTCGTGTTACAGCCCAATGTGTTGAGTGGGCCCATGTCGCCCAAAGACAGTATGGAATTTTACGCGTCAAGTCGGTCGAAACTCGCCAAGACGTACAACTTCATTATGACAATAAGAACATTTTCTTAGTTTATTTGAAATTGGTTGATTCATTTAGTTTTTGATCCAAGTAGTAGTTGGTCTTCCTGATGTCTTATGTCACATTTGAGGGTCTGGTATGAAATTCAGGTTTGTAGTAAGTGGACCAACAATCTTCATTTCTAAGTGGATAGAATTGGACTTGATAAGCCTTATTAATGGTCTTAAGGTTGTAAATAGGATCGATAAATGAGGTTGGTTATAGATGAGAAAAAGAAAAAACAATTATCACATGATTCCAACTTCCAAGACACCGCTTGGGGGAATTAGGATCTCATTGCACACAATTTTTCTTTCAAAATGGGTTGCTTGATCGCTTAAGTGGTGACAATGTGATAAATAAAATAAGATTAAGTTAAAAAAAATTTGAAAATATTTGTTACCAAAAGTGAGTAAATTTAGTATCTATGTTAAGGAATTCCCTCCTCAACAAATACAATAATATCCATATTTGTTAGTTTCCATGGACTGACGTTAGGAGTTATTAGTTGATTGATTGTTTGTTGTTTATGTTTCTTCCATTAATCGGGCAATTGTTGCTCTCACCCGTTTCGTAATAGTTGAATTTCTGTAAGCCGATCTGATGATGCGACAATCTGGATTCCAACAAAATATTCCATCAAAACCAATAAACCTTGATGAGGCTCACAAAGATGATATGAGAGGAATAACGAATAGAAATTGGTCACAATACCATAAACGGTGGATAACAATGTGGAATGACCAACACAATCGTGCCATTCAAGGAACACCATAACGGAAATGGTCATCTGCATGACAATATAATGTACATGCAATGGTATATCGACCATACTATCTGTTACATTTCACCTTTACAATAATCTTCTAATGATGAGGTAACTCTATCGAATTGAGCAAAACACACCAAGAATAAAAGATAATCTACACATCTAATGTTACTTGAATAAATAGATATAAATTGCCCGACATATATATGTTGTTATTCTTTGCAATGCTACAGCGGATAGTTTTAGAAAAAAAAATTAAATAAATTTATATTTTGTTAGACATATCTAAGTTTCTTTCACCAAATCGAAATGGAATAGTTTTTTCCATAGTTTTTAAGATTGTCAACGACCTAAAAAGGTTGGGTAAATATAATTGGGGTTGCATAGTGTATGAATGTTTTGTTAGGAGCTTGTGTAGTGCTTCATTGGTATTGAGGAATGAAAGAAATAGAAGACACTTCCATGATGTTGGATGTGTGTATTTGTTGCAGGCTAAACATCATTATTTATGTTTTATTGTAATTGATTTTTTTTTATATTGTTTGGTCATGTATGACAACTTATATGGTTTTGCTTTTATTTTAGTTATGGTCTTTTGATCATTTTTTATTTTGTAACACAAATAGGTGATGTCGGAGAACTTTACGAGTGTTGTATTAGATACATGTGAAAGTAGGAGACTTTGTAATTAGTAGTTTAAATAAGTTTGTGTGTTTGTTTGAAGCATCAACCACGCACACACTTAAGGAGTCATGTCATTGAACTCCATTTGTAGTGTAAGACCTGAAAAATTTAAATAATTATTTAATAAATATGGGTAGTAGGAGCCTTTAAGGCATTTAATGCAGAGTGTTGTGACGTGGAAAAGTACCATTATGCTTTAAGGCAATTTTCTTAGGCTGGATTGCACCATTATGCTTGGAAGGGGAACTTGGTGAATCAAATGGTTAGAATAAATGGACCTATGAATGAGATATAAGAAATTAAAGTGATGGTAGAATGACTGGTAAACTAGCAGGTCCTCAAAAGCAAATGTGCAATATACCTTTCAAGCAATTGAGATTGGAGAACAAGTCGTTTTGGGGTGCCAAAAACCAGCAGGTTCGCTACTGATACAGTGCCTGGGGACATTGGTAGCTATGCCAGGCGAAAGGACCTCCAGGGAAATCTCTGCACCGCGTGGTGCCTAGTGGCACGGTGTGCTCTGCCAGGTGACAGACCCTAAAACAATGGGTCTGTCTAGAGCTTGGCGCCTGGCGACGGGGTTGGTAATGCCAGGCAGTCTGTGCAGGTTTTGCCTGGCGACGCTTAGGCTGCACCAGGCGATAATGTTACGGACAATGGCTTGTGTGTGTTGCTTTTGCGCAGTGACGCGATACTTGGATTAGAGGATGTTGTGCCATGAGCAGGTAGGTTCATGGATGATGGTGAACATGTGATGATATGAGCAGGGAGGTTCATATCCAATTACTCTCGTGTGGGGATACGAGCGAGGTAGATTCGTATGTTCCGTGCTCACATTTGAGAGATGTTGCGTGTGGGGAGGTACGTAGCTGGTGGATCACATGTGTTGGACTACGGGCGGCAAGTCCATAGAGCAGGACTACGAGCGGGGAGGTTCATAGAGTAGGATTACGAGCGGGGAGGTTCGTAGAGGTAGGACCACGAACGGGCAGGTTCGTGTGAGCATCATAAATCTTGAATCTAAGGCTAACGACTTGTGTGTTGGGAAGGCTTAAAAGCTTTGGGGATTAAGGTCTTGGCCAAGAACTAATTAGGATGAATAAGATGGGTCTATTGCTTACATTTTGTTATATTATATGTTGTTTATATTTTTATAAGCTCACCCTTTCTGTTTGTGCTTGGCGATGATCATGTAATTCTTTACACAAGAGCAGATGATAATACAGGTGATGCTAAGGATGCTTAGATGACATAAGGCTAGCTTGGGGAATTGAGCTAGGGATTTTACTTTGTTTTTATTTGTTTATTTGGAACTTGGTATTTGTAATAACTCTACATTTTAATTTCATTTTAATTTTTGGTGCACTGGATATTATTTTAAATTTTTCCCACATTGGGAATAATAATATTGTGACGTTTGAATTTCATTTCGATATTTATTTATTTAATTAAGTAATTTCCATTAGGAAAATGGTCCCCAATTAGCTAAATATTGATTTCAATGTTGTAATATTTTGTAGAACACAGTAGTGCACGAAAGGGATTTGGCCGTGGTTATTTTTGCCATTTTGCCCCAATTCCAAAATCGAGGCATATTAGAATGAGGCAAAAAAGGATTAACTTTTGGCCTTAGGTGTGAACCGAAGCAGAAGCCCCCCATTCTTCCTCAATTCTTTTGAGAACTGAAGCCATATAGTCCAAAATTTCAAATTTATTTGTAAAGTGCGAATGGTTTTTGGCTTCGATTGTGGTCTGAACCGAAACCATATGGACTTCCTATGACCAAAAAAATAGTCAATTAGAGTCAGTCTTAACAGAAAAGAAAATATGACAACAACATTAACCCACATTTGAGGACCCATGTGTAAATAAGTGGGGAATTGAGGTGGGTTTTTTGAACAAATTGTAGACAATTTTGTAATCACCAAACACCATGTTTTATATACCCAAATGGGCCATCAACATTTACATTGGACTTTCCACAACCAAAAAAGTAGTACATTAGAGTCAATCTTAAGGAAAAGAAAAATATGACACCAACACTGACCCACATCTGGGGACCCATGTACAAAGAAGTGGGGACTAGCATTGGGTATTTTGAACAAGTTCTACACGGTTTTTTAATCAACAGTTAGCATGTTCAATCTACCTAATACGAGCGATAAAAATTGACATTGGACTTCCCATGACCAAAAAAATAGTCCATTCGAGTTAGTCTTAACGGAAAAAAAAATATGGTAGTAGTAGTAACCCACATCTAGAGATCCATGTGGAAATAACTAGGGAGTTACACTAGGTTTTTTGAACAAATTGTACATAGTATTGTAATCAACAAACAACATCTTCTATCTACTCAATATGGGCCATAAAAAATTACATTGGACTTCTCATGAACAAAAGAACTTTTCATTGCAATCAGTTTTAACGGCAAAAACATATGGCAGCAGCATAACCCACATCTAGGTACTCATATGGAAATAAGTGGAGAGTTGTTTGAACAAATTGTATACAGTTTTGTAGTCACTAGACACCATGTTCTATTTACCCAATATGGGTCATACACATTTATATTGGACTTCCCATGACCAAAAAGATATTCCATTGTAGTTAGTTTTAATGGAAAAAAATATATCATAGTAGTAGTAACCCACATGTAGGGCATACGAAAATAAACGGGGAGTTGCGCAGAATTTTTTGAAAAAGTTGTAGACAATTTTGTAATCAACAGACACCATATTATATCTACCCAATATGGGTCATAATAAATGACATTGGAATTCCCATCAACAAAAAAGTTGTCCATTGAAGTCAGGCAAAAATATTCTTAACAACATTGTTTCATCATATACATTTGTCATTTAATTAATAAATCATATTCTCGTATAACTTGCTGCATTTTGGTGTTGTCTTCATGTAGTATTCATTGACATATGTATTGCTACCAAATATGTTGAAGTTGTTCTTGCACACTGACTTATTCTTTAGTCAACCCACAACATATTGGTGCAGACAAAAATAAAACCTATAAGTAAACAACATATACCAAAACCTTAATGAATATTACATTCAATAACTTACATTGGTGTTGTCAAGCATGCTATTCCCATCAAACTTTTTAACACCATCCCGCAACTCCATCATTTTAAGAACAATTATGAAAGACCCGAGAAATTTAAATAATTAATTAAATAGTTATATAATAAATGCGGGCAGTAGGAGCCTTTATGGCATTTAATGCGGATTGTCATGACGTGGAAAAGTACTAGCTTAAATGGTTGAAAGTACTTGATTGTGTGAGAGGACTTAGGTTTGAGTCCTATGTATGCCAATTGTATGATATTTTAACATGTGTATTATTTTAGTGTTATGTTTGAACGTGATTAGTGATAATGTAACCCTAAAATTATAGGAATATTCCAAGTCTAGCCCCCGCTCCAGCTCTACACCTCACCAACTTCACCTGCAACATCATCTGCTCACGTATATTGCGTATACGATCATCGTCACATACAAGCAGATAGGATGATCTAATAGAATCAACATATATACAAAATATTTACATACATAACACAATCACACCAAAGGAAGTTCCATCCTTTGTTTTTTTTATAACACATGTTCACAACCATGTTAACCGTGTTCTACGTCTTCTAGTGAGTACCTCAAGATGCCTTGCTGCCATACCTATCGGTCACAACCGATAGAGCACGTGCGGGAAACCATGTTATGGATCACACACCGTAACGTAGGTGGAGTTCCCAAATACGAACATAGTTCGTAACGTCTCAAGACTATCAAACTCGTCAGCTAATTACTGAGGAGGGCAATCTATCTGGACCCATCCGTACTGGCCACAACCAGCACATTCACACCAGTAACACTCGCCAACCCGAGCTCAACTCAAGAGTTCCTCGTGTTCATCCACCATCCCGAGCCACAACTTGAGGATGTCATTCCGAGCCACAACTCAAGGAATACGTTCTGAGCCACCACTTAAGGAACACCAACAAGCCGACCTTTAAGGTGTCATAAAAGCCTTGTAGATCACGTACACAATGCCAGCAAACATAAGTCATGCTGCAGCAAAATTGCATGGCGCAGGTCATGTAGCGCCAAGCGTTGCCCGCTTCCAGACCGCCTGGCGAGGGACGCGTATCGCCAGGCACGTAGCGCCTCAGAACCACCAACACTACAGACACCGCCTGACGGAACTAGCCTCACCGCCAGACGCACTCGTTTCAGAGCCCACTGACGCTGCCGCTATCGCCTGGCTGTCTAAAACCATCGCCAAGCACTGTATCAATACCTGCACAGTACTGGTTTCTTTGTAATCCTGCACAGATTTGATTCCTCAACCCACGCACCAAAACCCAAAATGTCTTTCACCAATTTAGTTGAATCGCTTTTCTAGTGGCTAACTTATTGTCAAATTTCCTACTTCCATCTAAGTTCAACCATCCAAGTCTACAAAATTGGCTTTCTTAAAGTTAACCTTATTCACCCCTACCATACCACAATGCACTCTTATTGCTTATTCCTTAACCTTGATTCTATTTGTTACAGCCATTCCCAACTCATTCCAAGTCAACTCCTTCTAGATAGATCACAACTCACTCTCATTCCAATATTAGCTTTAATTTAAATTCCCATTCACTACTATCTAATTGGTTTCCAACACTTTACTTTAATCCAAACCCAATCACAAAATAGGTCAAGTTTCTGGACCCCTTGCACACAGCTGATCCAATTCCATAATTCATACTGTCACAATTTATATAAGCAAGTCCTAGAATAGCTAATACCATCAAGTTCTAAGTTAATTCGACCTCTTTAATTCATGCCCTAGCACTCCATCATCAATTTCTCCCAGATATCACCAAATCCAGTCTTCTAGTTCCAATTAATACTGTAACAGAACCCAACCCCGTGCTTGCCATCACAGCCACACAATACCACTGCCCTTGCGCTGGCGCCTAGCGGCCAGCCTTGTGCCGCCAAGCGGTACTTGTAATTCTGGCGAAGTTTTCCAGAATTTAAGCACTTTCGAAGACTCCCTAAAAACCCCTTTCACCCAGAATTGACCAAATTAATCGCATCTTTGTACCCTTATCTATACTCAAGTGACAATTAACATATAATTTCCAGTTCAATTCGAGTCGCAATTTATTCCCAACTCACAAATTCTCAAGTTTCCAAACCCTAGAACGAGAGTTTGCTAAATCCTCCAATCTTCCCTTATCATCTTTTGAATTTCACAATTAATCTCATTCATTTGACTAGTTAAAGGTTCTCGCTGTCAGAACCCATAAACATCTAAAATTGACCCAAGATAGCCCACGTTGCCTAGCGGAAATTCATCACCGCCAGGTAGTTCAACCAAAAACCCAAAATTCCGGGTTGCATACACGCGTCCCCTGGCAGTCAGGCTCATACCACCAGGCAGTTCCTCTTCAGGAACCCAAAACCAGCACAAAGTTGATGTGTCACCTGACAGTGATTCATCACCCGCCAGGCGGTTTTTGGAAAAATTCCAGAAACCCAGAAAATCAGCGTGAACAGCAAAGCACTCATGCAATAACCAGATTATTCATCATACAATTAATTTAAACATACAAACTAACGAGAATAACTTGCTAAACTTGAAGGTTATTGTCTCCTTCTTTGATCCAAAAAATGGCTTCTCTTCTCTCACCCAATTCATCTCCTAGATTGCACTCAACCTCACGTTTCTCTTTGAATTTCTCTCCCTAATGTGCAATGCAATAGTAGCCTAAAAAAAACCCTTCTTTCTAACCTCTAATTGGCCTTTTAATTAGGTCTTAATGATTATTAATTATCCAAAAACGAAAATGAGGCTTAATGGGGATGTTAATTGCCATTCAATGGCTCGTTATGGACTGTTTTACAGCCAATCTTGGCTGCTCTTTGGCCAGCTAGGGTTCCTATACCTTTTCACATTCATGCCAAAACTAATTTTAGCAAAAAGATAGTTTAGTTTGGGTTACCCAAGGTTCAAACCCACTACCATGCCAATGCCAACTCAATGCACAATCATTCAACCAATTCATGTTTCATAATGACTAATATAGTTCTATGATTATATTATCACTCAACATGCTCAAACATATTATCAAAAAAAAGTAATAATAAATCAATTAACACACAAATAACATACATAGGACTTGAACCCAAGTCCTCTCACATAATTAAGTACTTTCAATCATTTGAGCTAGTACTTTTCCATATCATACAAGTCAAAATTAAATGACATAAAGGCTCTTGCTACCCGCATTTATTAATTAATTATTTAATTAATTAATTAAATTCCACGGGTCTTACAAAGTATATTGAGGGCAAGTTTTGATATTATTGTAGGGTAGTAGAATTATGGTGTATGAATTGTAAAATATTAGATTGGTAGGCATTATCATAAGCTTGATTGAATTCTTATACAACAATAGTGCACTTAGTAAACTAGAGACCTTAGATAGAGGAATTGGAAATTTTGAAGTATGCGTTATTGAATCATAGGAGAGTGGCAGACTACTAAGAATTTCACCGAGATCGAAGGGGGTATATCTAGATGCTTGGGTGTACATTATATTATAAGTTCAATTAGTTTGGGTGCTAAAAACTAGTAGAATTTCGCTACTGGTATAGCACCTGGTGGCTCGGGTGTGTGCGTCAGGCGATAAGAGCAGCAGGGAGGTTCCTGCACAGCTTGACGCTTGGCGGCAAGGTGTTACATTTATCCAAACGCGTTAGTCGTTACATTTATCTGTTCCAATATGGTGAATTGATGTGACCTCACCAAGCCCAATTGCACCTTCTAGCCCGAGCCCAAGCCCAAGTCCATTAAAAGGCCCAATAACAAGAAGTATGATGAAGAAGATTCAAATGGGCCTCCCAATAGATGGACACAAATCTAATGGGCTTGTCACATTATTTTCATAGTCCAAAGAAATCAACAAGACTTGAATAAGTGCATCAAAGCCCAGTAGAATAGATTTTAAATTGGGCCAATGTTTGGGCTTTGCTTTCAATAATGGTGTAAGACATAAAAATAGGTATTACATGTACAAATGGGCTCGACCCACTAAGAGTCTCCCTTAGGCCATGACTTCCTCATGGATCATGCATCCCATGGAGCCAAGTCCACACTCTACCCATGCGCCTCCTTCATCTAAGGGTTAAGAGAGTGTCTTATTTTCCAAGTTTTCATCCAAAGGCTAGGAAGATGCCTCCTTCTCCAAGCCACCATCCAAGGGTGATGATTAAAGCTTCTCCTCCAAGCTTGATCTAAGGGCCAAGAATTAGTCTAGCTTTTAGGCTCACATATAAAAGCCAAAAGTAGACCATTTGTACATTTTTACTCTTGAATTTTTGTGCAATAGACACTTTGAGTTGAGAACACTCCTCACTATTGCCACTTGAGAGTCATCTTTTAGAGAGCTTACTCTCTTTACCTCTAGCCCCCTTCCTAAGCTAGAACCACCTCTAAATCATTCATCCTTTCACCTATCCATTGCAAGCAAGAGCCTACAAACTTGCCTTCCACTCTTCCATGCTTCCTCCATCATTTCCGCTGCACTTAGAGTTTCATGTATCCACCAAGCTCCATCATGAATGAATTTTTTTTATGAGATTTTGATGTTAAAGTATTAGTATATATTGGTTTTTATAGATATGATTGTGACGTAATTGTTCTTAAGATGATGGAGTCCCCATATATGAGTTAGTGCTATTACAATATTTTCTTTTCTATTAAGATTGACTCTAATTGACTATTTTTCTGGTCATGGGATGTCCAATGTCAATTTTGATGGCCCATATTGGGTAGATAGAACATGATGTCTATTCATTACAATATTGTCCATTTATTGTACAAAAACCCTAAGGAAACTCTCCACATATTTTCACATGGTTCCCCATATGTCAATCAATGGTGGTGCCATATTCTTTTTATCGTGAAATATGATTACGATGAATTTTTTTTTTGTTCATAAGGACCCCAATGTAAATATTTTTGGTCCATATTAGGTATAGAGAATCAATAACACATTGAAATCACATTTTCATAATGTTCACTCTTCTTAGCCATCACTTGTACAAATCCTATGAACTACAAAAAAAACAAACAAGAATCAATAACAATGTACCCATACCACATGTCAACAACAACCCACAAAGAACCAAGCATTGAACCCCACAATAGAAGCACAAACATCAAATCGTTGCCCAACAACCAAAAGAACCACCCACGAATGCCCTAATAATTATCAACCAAGAAAAAGGCAAAAAACGAATAACTTATGCTTCAATCGTTGACCTATGCTTCAATCACTGAACTAACACACCGAACAACCACCGAATGTCGTCGACAATGCACAATGTGAACGAACAGAACACGAATCGTGGGCGATTTCAACAGTGGAACGAAGAAAACAACGAACTGAGGCTTCAAAAATAGTGAACTCAGGCTTCGTCACTACTTTCACTGAAGGTTCTCGTTCTCTCTGACAAAGGAAACCAAGACGTAAGGAAGTGATTTAGCACTAAAGGAAAGTTCTCGTTCTCTCTATCAAAGAAAACCAATTTTCACTCTTTCAACCTCTTTTGCCACATGTGTAGTCGTTGTTGAGAAAATTAAAAAAAAAAATCACATTTTGAAATTAAAAAAATGAGTGACTCATTGATAATGTCAAAAGGGAGTAAAAATTGTGTGTCAAAATAAAAATTTCGTTGAAATTATTAATGGAATTTGTGTAGCTAATATAGAAAATGTGACTTTTAAAAAAATTATTTCATCTTATACTTCATATAAATAATTAGATTGTTTATAATTAAAAATTAAAAATTACAAATTTGAAATTAGAATTATAATCGAATCTTCGATACAAACAATTACATTGTTTATAATATAATATGTAATGTAAAAATATGTATACATATTTTATTTTAAATTTCAATTCTAATAAAAACACTTTAATGGAAATGATACATTAAAACATTAATTGAATTTCTATAGGTAATATAGAACATTTGACTTTTATTTTTTTTAATTTGATCTTTCATAATAATTAGATTGTTTATAATTAGAAATTAGAAATTAAAAATTAGAATTTGAACTTTCAAAATACAATCGGGTTTTTTTTATGCCTTTGTATGAAATCTAAGAAAAAATAATAGAAATAAAATAAACAACAATACATAAATAAATTTGATTGTTTATAAGTGAATCTAAAATAATAGAAATAAAATGAAAAGAAATACATAAATAAAATTAGTAGAGTAAAACATTTTCTATATATCGTGTTAAAATAAATATTTATAAAATTAGTAGAGTAAAACATTTTCTATATATCGTGTTAAAATAAATATTTATAAAATTAGTAGAGTAAAACATTTTGCGGCTTTGCTTTTGATGAAATCAAATACAAGTCATTATGAACCTATTTGGTGAATAAATTTAGTTTTATTACTATGTACTTTACAATACAATGATTTTTCAGCAATCAAAACAATTCTATATGCACAAAAAAAAATATTAACAATAATAATACTAATATATATAAATATTATATATATATATATATATATATATATATATTCAATGGATAAAAAATTTGAACTTATTATTACTGTAAACTAAAAGTAAAGTGTGGCTTCCTATTTCGAAAACATTTGTATGGATTTTGTTGTAATAAGCCAGATTACCATTGTAGGAAATTTTTTATATAAAAAAAAATCATAATTAGTTTCCAATGTCAACTACTAATATTGCCAAAACTACTTGAAAGTGTATTTTTATGTTTTGCACAACATTTGATTGTGTTCTTCATCATTCAAAAGCCATAAACTAAGATTCTACTGTGGATCCAAGACATTGTAAAAATGGTAGAATGAGAAGGATCAAAACACCCACCTTAGGATCAACAGTCATTCAGGTACTATTTATTATTCTTTTTATCAGAAGACTATCATTCAAATTCTAATGTGGTGACTGATGTTAATAACAACAATTCTACAGGAAAGAGGATTGAAAGTCCAAACTTCATTGGTTTTTTCGTCATATTTGTCGCATACATTTCATATTTTGCAGGGCATATATTTTTTTACACAAAATTCATAATTTGATTTTCCATTGAATTTCAACTGACTAGGTTACACTCTAAAAATCAGACTTTTAACCCAAAATAAATTAGATCAAAAGTGAAAATTTATAAATATCATTTATTCATAAATAAATAGATAAATGATTATGGGTACTATATTAAATAAGCACTACTAATAAAGACCAAAAAAATTAACTTTTAAATTTAAAATAAAATTAACTATAAAAAATTAACCATATCATATAATAACGAATTAAACATTTATATTAGATTATCAAAAGTAATTCAATGCTCCTTAGTTGTTAAAATAGAAACAATTAATTAATTCAAATATTTATGTTTCTAATAATATATTCATTCTGTAACTACTATAATTAATAACATTGTTAATATAATAATAATGATGAAAAAGAACTGAAATCTTTAAAAAGTTAAAAAATACAAAAATATCTCAATATACTTTATAGTTTCAAAAGTTTTACAACACTAAAAAGCGTATGTAACGTCAATTTTTGTGTGATTTCTTTTCACATAGTAATGTATATTCTCATATTCTAACCTTTTATCCATTCATATTCTAACCTTTTATCCATTCTCATATTCAATTTTCCAACTTTCTACCTTCCTTAAAAAAAATTGAAAATGGAAATAATTAATTGATTAAAATATTTATGTTTCTAATGATATAATAATTTTGTAACTACTACAATTACTAACATTAATAATATATTAATGAAAAATAATTGAAATCATTAGATTTAAAAGTACAAAATATCCTAATTATGAGTTTTACAACAATAAAAAAAAGCATACAAGTTTTATTATTTTTAAAATTATATAACAATTAATATAAACTGAGTAAATTTTTTTAAATGTTATACTATATGAAAATTGTATTCATACTACAGTAAATCATTGAAAAAATGTGTATTCTCTCATATTTCAATTTTCATCCTTTTTCATTCTCGTATTCCATTTTTCAACTTTCCATCTCTCCTAAATAAAAATTATAAAAATTAATTGATTGAAATATTTATGTTTCTAATAATATATTAATTTTGTAACTACTACAATTAGTAACATTAATAAAATAATAATGAATAAAAAAGAAATGATATCATTTATAAGTTTTTTATTTTTATTTTCTTTTGTATCAAATAAATATATCATATTTTTAGGTCAGACCTCACAATAGTTAATATTCTTAATTTATTTTTTGCATGCTTTTATTTTCTTTTATATCAAATAAATATATCATATTTTTAGGTTAGCCCTCACAATAGTCAATATTCTTGATGTATTTTTGGCATGCTTTTACTTCTGACCACACACATATTTGTAGAGCCTGTTACTTAGTATGTTGCCATGTTTTATGTTCATTCTCTACTGATAAAAAAATTCATAAAAACTATTTAAAAAATCGTGTTGTACAATTTGACGAATCTATACTTTTACACTTTCTAAAACAAATTAGTTTTCTTCCATTTGTATATTCAAACATCTTCCAAGCTCATATTGTTCTTTTGTAGAGTTCTCAAGTTTATCTCCACTCAAATATGGATGAAAATCTATCAAAAAATGCATGTAAAAAAATAAGGTTCATTCTTTCATGAAAGGTGGAAAAGATGATAAATAACACACCAGGTAAACCCTAATATTATGTTAAAACTAACTTATTTCTAAATCTTTTACCATCAAATTAACAATTTCACATTTTCATTGAAAATGACAAAGTAGTGAAAGATAACGAGAATAACAAACCAATGTCTCAATAATGAGATTAATGACCGTTTTTGCTTTGAAGTTGAAATATAATGTTTTTATTATAATTTACAAATGATATTATTACTTTCATATTCACATTATTCATGGTTTCCTTCCCATATATCATATAGAAATTCAAAAAAAATATCTTATAAAATATTAACAGAAAACATAATGTTGTTGTCCATGAAAATGGACCATATACAAGTGCTAACAACTTGGAAAGAAAGCTTTCACACTTTATTTTCGTTACCTTTCATGCATCACTACAAGAATATATGATTTTTTCATCGGTCAAAAACCTACGCAACAAGTGAAAAGTCATCGATAATATGATGATCGTGTTGGTCCAGCGACGACAACGTGATCCACGCCCATTACCTAGATGCAAAGTTCATTTGCGTCGACTAAATGAGGATGCACAGTTGCTGCCTTCTTATCGTCGGCTAAATCCATGAAAATGAATAAGAAATATAATAATAATTTTATTCTTCTTCTCTATGCATGGGCCAAGCCCACGAATAACTGAAATGGAGATCTAAAAAAAGTTCTTTTTGTAGGTCTGACTGACGCAAACAATTAGAATTTTAATAATTAGTGTCGACCTAGCATCGGCTAAGCTTACGCAAATGGCTGCGTAATTTGAAATAACCAATTTGTTTCTAAGCACATCCCAGATTATGCATCCAATTCCTGAACCTACATCCAATATCCATCTAGACAGATTTCAAGCAATCTAATCAATCTAGAAATCCAGCATATGATTTCATTAATTTACAACTGAAATTCCAAACATAAAATTAAGTACATTGTGACTTTAATGAGATCAAATTAAAGTCACACAAAAATGGATTCTAAGATCAAATTATAGTAAGATAAAAAGTGCCAATATTGGCACTACAGTCCCGCTAGCATTTCATTCCATGTTTTCCTAGTTAGCCTATATTAGTTATGGTAAGGAAGCATATCCTATGCCAGACCCTCTGCTGCTAGGTGTAACATGGTCTTCCCATCCTTATCTACTGCCATGGATAAAGTATTCCAAACTTCTGACCTCAATCTCCATTTTCAAAATTTTAAGTACAAAGGGTTTCTATTTCTCACTACCACCAACAATACATTCCCTCTTGCGAGTTAGTTTCACAAGCGAAATTTGGATTTTGAAATAATTTCAGACACAATTTCAACTATGCCATTTCTCGTTGTAGGAAAAAATGGTGTCTCTTTTTTCTCAATATCCTTCTTATTATTGGATTGTGAATAGTTTCCCATCCCAATTGGGCCATTTTCTTCTTCATTCTGGCTACTTTCCCTTGCCATTGCCATGTGATGAAGCCAGGAAAGTAAATATTCTTCTCTTAGAAATTTAAGTTTTGTCATATACCATATTTTAATTACAAATACATTGACGTAGCTAAATGACTATGGTGAATTATTATAAGATGTGAGACGAGTTTAATGAATATATTCCGTTTTCTAATTGCACAAATTAAGGCCTAACAAACTAATTACTTTTGGCCGAAACAAAAGTTTTTCTTATATTTTTTAAGACTTTTAGTTTTTTGTTTTGTTATTCATTATTATTTATGTACCATATTGGTCGAATAAGACCGACATGAACTAGTATCCAAGCTATGCAGCTAAGGCAAGACGCTCGGACCTAACCACTAACTTATATCACTATAACATAGAGCTTAGACAGTTGACTATATGAAGAGACAATGCTTACATGATGGCCAAGTTATATAAACCAAACAATCCCTCCTTAGCAGTAAAGGTCGTCTACCCTAACTTAGGTAAAATAGTTGAGCCCTCAGAGTCAAATGCCAAACCTGAAGCTTGGGCTTTAACCAGGCCCATACGAGCCAATTAAGGACCTAGCCCATAAGCAAAGGAAAATATGATTAATGTTCTATAAATATAGGTGGATCCCAATAATTAAAGGTACGCAATTCATTAGTGCTAAAGATTGAGATTTGACTTTAAGAGCTTTTACTGACTTGATCGTTGAAGTCTTTTCTACAGGTAACCTCCAAAATGTTCCACCAAGCCTTCAGTATGTGAAGACATCTCAAATAAAGCCGAAGAGTATCCATGTAGGGGATTTCAAGATTGAGGTAAGATAAGATTTGAGTCTCGTAGTAACCTGTTATTGTTTCTGCAGGAACAATTTAAAAATCAACTACTCATTAACTTTAAGTAAAAGCATTCTCTTTAAAACACCATTATTTCTATATATTAAAAATGTTCTGAATTTTTAGCATGTAGGTGTACTTAGGAGAGCACAAAAGGAGAATATCTTAAAGAACAATCAATTAATATACATTAAACAACGTGTAATTGGCAAATCATACTTAAAGTTTTGGGTTAGGATGATACCGCTCTAAACCAATTTGACCTTTTGAATGAAACTAACCGACAAGATTATAAATAAAAATAGGTGTTGTACTAATTTGCCAAAAGTGAATAGGGTCTACAATAATGCATAACTCTCTTTGACTGTATGCGAAAATCTCAATTTCGTCCATACCCTACTATTAAAGTATGTATATTTTTCATCTTCAGATTCAAACATGTAATAGTTGGAAACACTAACTATCTACCATTGAAAACCAGCTCCATCCATCTGCAACAGTTAAGTAATTGAGTTTGTTGCAAGGGAAAATGTTGTGGCTGAAAACCCAAAACCCAAATACAGCATCTAAATTGCGACCAAATGTGCATAAGTGTCAAATGTCTCAGAGAATAGCAGCAAACACACAATCTTAGACCTTTTACAAGTTTCCATATCAGTAAACAAAAAGTTAATTCTCCTATAGGTTTTTCGTTCAATAATTTCGTCCTCAATCCAAAACAACCATTCATGAATAAATAAGTTAATTATTATCCAAAGAGAAAACTGACCTTGCCAGTGTAGCTGCCAACTCAAATGTAACCTCCACTCCAAAGTCCTTTTTTCAGCCTCAACACTCAGTAATTCCAATCGTAGAGCCATTTAATTCAAGGTGAAAAACGACATCAAAAGTCAAATAATATACATTTAAAACGCTATTCAAAACCTAACTCAATTACGCACCTCAAGTTCAATATTTCAGTTCTCCAAAAGTTCTTTACCTCCACTTAAAATGCTTAATGACCAACACCAAATTCGAAAACCAGTTGTTGAATCTTCACCAGACAATACAGCCTTCACTCTGTGTTCAAAAGAAAGAGTTGTAATTGAAAAGCATGTCTTAAACACATAAACAAAGCCTCCCAGAGGTAGATAACAAATACTCAAAACAGATTTAAGCATCCCAAAACACAAAGCAATGAATCCCTAATAGGAAAAACCCAAAACTAAGAAAGAGAGGGATAAGGAGTTACTAGGAATTGAAACCTATTTGCTCCCCTTGTTGGCTCATGAGGTGGCTGGAACGGAGAAGCGCGAGTGTTGGAAGGGGCTTTGAAGGTGAGCGTGAAGGCGATGTTGTTAGGCCAATGTGGTGCGTGATAGGTCGTGGAAGAGTGCATAGTGACTTGAAGAAGTCATGACGGTAAATGCAGAATCAAACTCACAAAGTTATTCATAGTCGTTGTTTGCAATCGCGGAGAAAGGGGAAGGAAATGTGGCTCACTGAAGGCTTACTTATACCTTTGAATCTCTTTGTAGAGAAAGGGAGAACAAATTGCTTTCTCACTTGCTCACTTACTCGTCGCCATTGAAGCTTATCTCGCACTCGTGGCAGAAAAGGTCACATAAACCCCTGATTTCGCTTAACATATTCCAAACCCTTGAACTTGCACTCGCAGCAAAAATGAGGTGCAAAACATTCAGAAATGGGAGCATTCGCTGTTGGAGAAAAAGGGCGCAAAAGGTTTATTGCACAAAAAAATGGAGCCAATATGAAATTGAGAAAAGGGGAAACGTGTGAAAGATAATCTAATAATACTATTTTTCTTTTAATTAAGTGATGTATGCGTGGGTTATCCGACGCCACCAATTGAAGGACAATGTGTCGGTCATCCGACACTTTAATTTTTCAAGTGATGCATCGGCCAAGTCGACAACAAAATCAAGTACACTTATTTTTTTTTTAATAAATACACTTAAAATGTATAGAATGAACTCTGCGTTGGTTTACATCATTTTTGGAAGCTAAATAGTAACATTCTTGTTGTACATTATTTTTAAAAGGCCAAATTTATTAGCATTGTTTAATGTTGTCGTGACTTCATGCAGATTAGTTGTCCAATATAATGATGAGAATTAATGGAAATTTTTTTTTATTATTATTAATATTGGTACTATTCTTATTATTAATAATACAATATTATTATTGTTATTATATATTATTTAGTGGTGTTGGTAATAATAATGAAACTATTAGTGTTGTTATCTCTCGTTATTTTATTCTAACATTAAAGTTGAGAAACTTAACGAATATATAATATTTATAAATTTAACAAATGTATTTTTTTCTTATTTTCTTTATCATAAAATAGAATATCATATTTTTAGACTTAAAACGAATGCTAACCGTTAACAAAATAACCAGTAAAAAATAAATTACTTTTTAGCATATTCTAATACACAGGATAAATTAATAATAGAAGTCACATCCATATCTATATTAAATAATAACTTTCACAAAAATCAATATATTACTCAAATGAGCTAATGATTAATATATAATACATTAATTGAGTCCGTTAATCTAATATATGTTAACAAAAATTATATAACTAATGTGATCACTACTTACTCTAAATTTAAAATCAACACTTAAAAAAAAATAAAACGTGGCACCAAAATTACAGAATGTGGCTATTTGACAGTGCAAAATATGGTTTGCCTTATCCATTTACTTACGTGTGACATTGATAAGTCTTGAGTCTTTTATCTCGGAACAACCATTTTTCCCTTATGCTCTACAACCTGAACACCTTCTCTGTTTCCCCTATACAAAATGCATAAAACCTGCTCTGTAATGCTTATCAATGGAGCTTTTGCTCTCAATATCCGTTCAAACATTTTATCATTTTCTTCACAATTACGCTCCATTTTTACATTTCTAGCTGTTAATCTCTGTTAATGTATTTGTGTTGTCAGAATCTCTTTTTTTCCATTTTTATGAAACTAGGGTTCACCTTCGTACCATCCAGTAATGCATTCGTTATTCATTGTTTAAGGTCAACTTATTTTCAATCTTGGTTTCAATACTTTATTCTTTTTATATTCTACCTGAAAGAATAGAGGAAGGAAGGGAAAGTATGTACAAATGGACATATGTGGCTGATTTTTAAGCTTATTATGGGCAATTTATTCAATGTCAAATGTTGGTATTTTTTTATTCAAAATTTGAAATTTGATAGGAAGGAAGAAATAATGTTATGTTAGATTGATTATGTTTTTTTTCTTCTTACTGTATTGTTTTGAGTTACACAACTCTAAAGAAAAAGAAAATCATGAATGAAAAAGTTTGTTAGATAGAGAGATTTCATATAAGTTAATAAGCATTTAAGTTTAATTACTATAATTAATGTACCGAAATCTTTTTAATATAATTTAAAATACCTTTCCTATCTACTGTTTGAACACACACATCAAATCAATATCATTTTTTTCATGAATATCTTACAAAATAACTTTTATGAAGCGATTAAAATATTTTTTTGCGATTAATATATTTTAATATATTGCAATTACTAATTACGTTTATATATGGAAGAAGAAAAGAAAAAGTTAATGTTTTAAATGCCTGAAGATTTTGCGTGTGAAGATGGACGAAATCTTTTCTGAGAAAATGTGTGCAGCATGGGGTTTTGTGCATGTGAAATAGGCCTGGAATTGTCTGCGTGTGCAGTAGCTAAAGTTAAATTTCATAAATAAAATTTGAATACTGACGGCTCAGATATCGATGAGTCTCGTCGGTTCATGTTTTTTTCTCACCCCTGATGACTCTTACCAGAAATCGACGAGTCTCTTAGTCGGTTCAAGTTTTTTTTTCTCTCTTAGCCGATTCATGTTTTTCTCTCACCCCCGATGACTCTGATACATTTACATATCGTACTTCATAATAAAACATCTAAACTTTTCGTGAATTACCTATAAAGATCATTTACAAGAAAAGTTTCAATTTATTTAGTATTCTGAAATATACAATTAAACATAAGTATGGACAATATTCGTAATAATCATATAAAGGGTCTAATTATCAATTGTCTAAAATAAATTTGCTAATTAAGATCTTTTGGTTAGAAAGAGCGAAGGCAACAAACCAAAATAAACTAGGTAAAAGAAGCACAAAATAAAGACATGTAGATAAGAGTTTGATGATCCTGATTCAAGGTTTGGACCACAATTACAAAAGACAAACCGACACTACAAAACATTCCCAAACATAGAGAAATTAGAACCCCTACCATTCTATCATCCACTAACAAGTGCAAAAAACGAGAATGAAAAAACCTTTGAAATAACTAGAAGTTCAAAGATTATGGTTTCACAGTTTTCCTCATTCGTCAAAGCCTTCCGTCATAGCCTTCCGGCCACCACCTTGGGCGAGGAAAAGTAATTCCAAAAGCTTCGGCCACCTCCAACCAATCATAATTTTTTTCCTCTTCATTACAAATCTCAATCAATTTTAAGAAACCATGAATCAAGACATCATCAATCAATTTCTTTACCTCGGACTCACTCAAACTAAGGTTCCCAACGACAGTCTCTAAAACTTCGTCAGAACAGTCTGAAGCTTTATCTGCTTCAGAAGCCAGATTTCCCTTGCAATTCCCCATACCATCTTCCCCTTTCTGCGATTGAACTTCCACAGAACCCTCTGAAGAATCCATACCCAGATCAACCTCCGAAAGTTTTGATTTTTTCGCCAGTAGCTTCCCCAAATGAGACACAATCCTATCACGAAGAGTAAACCGGCTATCACGGAACTCGCTCAAAACATCCCTCAGTGTTACCTCTAAGCATTTAAAGACGCCCATTTCCTGCAAGCACTTAAGTAACTGAAACCCTAACTCCAACTCCCCACCCGAATCAACAACCTCCGATCCCTCGGATACAACAGCGTCACCTGAATCAACAACCTCCGATCCCTCAGATATAACAGCGTCAACATCGGAAAACTCCGATCCCTCAGATAAATCAGCATCAACATCTGCAGCGTCATTAACAGCATTAGGGTCATCGTCGTCAGTGATGTCCGACGACGGCGACGACGGCATGTTGAAAACGTCTTGGGGGACGGAGTCTTGTGAGTCGTTCATGATTTTTTGGTGGGAAAAGGAAACACTGGAAGAATCTAGAAGAATGCTGTAAAGACAGTGGTTAATGGTTATTGTGAACTTGGTGAATGTCTTCTTATAGAAGGTAAATTGTAAATCCTGAAATAAATAATAAATTTTATATTTTACAATAAAAAGTTAAATTATTAAAAATTAATTTCCTGTTCATATTTTATCAAATTTAATAATAAATTTCTTATAATTTTAATCGCAAGAGTTTTAATTATATTTAAATTTTATTTTAATTAAAATCTCATTTATTAGTTTTAATTGAATTTTAATATGAATCATAGTAAAAATCTAAATTATCTCTGGTCACAAGAGTTTTAATTAGATTTAAATTTTATTTTAACAAAAATCTCATTTATTAATTTCAATTAAATTTTAATATGAATCACAGTAAAAATCTAAATTATCTCTTAAGAGACATATGGTAATAAAAAAGAAAGAAAGATATCGAAGGATTAAAATGTTAATAATTGCACATAGTCAACAAATTAAACATAAGATAATAACTTCTCTGATATATTATTTTCTAGGAAAATAATTCTTTAATTATTAAATTTTGATAAATTTTACTTAATATAATATTTTTTAAATAGTTTCTTATTTTTTTACTTTTATTTTTTTATATTTTAAAATTACTTAAAAAAAATATCATCTCAAATATAAAAAAAAACAATTAAAATATTATCAAAATATTATTGTTTTATTTTTTATGTTATATATTATTTCTGACATATGATTATATGAAAAAAAAATTGAAAGAAACTAACAAAGTAAATGACTATAACAAATTTAACGATAAGGAAAATTGTCAACAAAATAATTATGGGCTAGATAACTTTCTTACTAAATTTTCATATTTTCTTATATTATAATAATTAATAAATAATATATATAAAATTATAAAGTTGATTTAGTGATAAAAAATATAAAAGAGAAGAGTAGGAGTTATAAGTTCAACTTCTCCCACCATTAATATTTGGAAATTATAAGGTTAGTTATGGGTAGAAAAATAATTTTTCTAATATTTTCATTTCTTATATATGTATATATTAAAGAGATCTTCTATTTTGGTGTGCACTTATTACTTTTCTTTTACCTTTTTACCCTTCAAGTTACTGTTTTATTTTTAAACTTAGCCGACCTTTTAAATTTAACCAATTTTTTAAATTAAATGAATAAAAATGATTTACTAAATAAATAAAAATTATCTAAAATTAAATTGTAAAAGTTATTTATATTTATTTTTATAATTATAATTTCATTATTATTTCATTAGTGAACATACATGCATATGTGTTTTCACTAATGTATGTAAGATTTCTGTAATTATATAGTAGATAATTCAAATTTATATTTTACATGCTAAAATACTATTAAAATTTTCATACTTCAGGAAATTTTTCTTTCCAATTTATTATAAAATTTTGCAAGAAAAAATTTTTTTTACTATATTTTTAAGAATTTTAATTGACAAATAATTTTTTCGTGGATAATTATTTCTTACAAAATTATAAAATTTGTAAATATTTTTTACAAATTTTTTTATGAAAAATATTTTATAAAAAATATTTTAAAAAAAATTGGTAGCTGAATTATTTCTTACAAATTATTTTCATAAAAAAATTTGTATGTGTTTCTTAAAATATTTCAAAACAAAATGAGCAGGACATTTTTTTTAGTAGTGTAATAAGAAGAATATTTAATAATAAAAATATTTATATTATAATTTAATATAAATACGTTTCATAATTGATATTTTTTAAGATAAAATTATTATTTTATTTAAATAATAATATTATACAAAATTAAATTGAAATATATTTGAAAATTTTACTTTTATTAAATGACTAAATAATAGAATATCATAAAAGAAAAAAAAGTAGAATAGAAAAATAATTAATTTATTTAAAAATTATTATTTTATGAAATAAAAGTAAAATGTATTTAATAAAAAGTAATTAGAAATTGTATTACATTATCAAATAATTATAGAGAAAATAATTAAATCTTTAAATATAAGAAAAAGTATAAATTACCTCTCGAGAAATATGTGACGACTTTTTTACTCTTAGACAACTTTTGAATTTCATTGACATGAGTAGATCGTAAACTAGACCCTTTTACAATTCAATCACAACTTCTTTTTTCTAATTCTGAAGGTTGTTTTCTCGTCATACCAGAATGGGTTTCATTGTTGCAACAATTGAAATTTCTAGTTAGAAGTGAGATAGCATTGGTATAGACTATGTTACTCACTGACCCAATTCAGTAAAGGAAGCATGATGTTACGAGGATGGTGGTGAATAGGGTGACAAAAAATGTTCATTTCTTGTTAGTATGCCAGAAGTGAATAACATGTTTTAGATTGAGACCTAAGGATATCTTCAGAGATTGGTAAAAACCAACAAGAGGTAATGGAGAACATATGGAAGGTGAGTCAATATATCATATACAATTTGGTTGGTCAGGTGTAAACAATCATTCAAGCTTTAAGTTTGAGGTTAAGAAGTTGCTTTTGGGAGTTGTGGCTAGACCATTGTAAAACACTATATCACTTAGCGTAGAGGCAATGTTTTCAGTTAGTTAAGGGGTTGGGATCGATAAGTTGGTCAAGTTTAGGTGGTTGTCGTAAGAGAAAATAAAGAGAGCATGGTTTTCTTTCTACTTGATGAGTGAATTTTTGAGGACGAAAATTTGTCTTGTTGAGGAGAATGTGAAACTCTAGAAAATGACATTTTAGAAGTGATAGTGGTTTAAAAATAGTGAAACTCAATTATTTTATGTACTTTATGTATAGTGTAATTTGCCTTGTTTTGTCTATTTCTCTTATTTGACTATTTTAAGGTGTTTTGTGGTTGATGTGAAGCATGTTTATGTTGTGGTGAGAATATATGACGAAGTTTGAAGGATTTCAAGGGAAATTTCTAGTGTTCTTACTGTTAGTGTATGCCTTGATATAGAGGAGTCTAGAAGAAGGTTTTTTGAACTCTAATAATCATTCAAACTCAAATAAAGTAGAATGGATTATGTGGTGAGAGTAGCAAGATGTTCTAGTATATAAACTTGTTCTCTAGTCATAGGATAGGATTAACCTTGTGTGGTTGGGTGATGACCCCTTGTGTCTTAGTACTTTGCGGAGACTAGAAACCAATATAGGTGCTTACCTTTAGTGATTCCTATATCTATGACATGTATCGAGATTAGGGATGGCAATGGGGCGGGACGGGGATGGGTTTCGATATCCCATACCCATCCCTATAAAAATTAATTATCCTTATCCCCATATCCAAACCCAACGGATATCAAACTTTTGTCTCATCCCCATCCCCACCAGGTAACAGGTATAATCTCATACCCATACCCATACCCATTTTCTTACTACTTTAATATTAATTTTAATTAATTTTTATAAAATAATAAAAAATTATGGTAAAGTAAACATAATATTATCAAATATTCAATATTAGGAGGATTGTTGTTTATTTGATATCAAATGCTTTGAAATAAATTATAATTGTTTACATTTTATATTAGAATACCATATAAAATTTCATAAGAACCAAAACATTTATTGAATTTGCAAACATTAATGAAACTTAGTTGATAAAATTTAAAAATATTTTAAAAAAATATAAAAGGAAAACAAATATTCAAATTAAAATATATTTTAAATGTTTGTTTACTTCAATTTTTTAAATTCTAATGAATCTTTTTTTATACACTAATAAAAGTTACAATACATCACTTGATCAAAATGACGCAAAGAACAAATAACAAACATAATAATAAAATTTTAACATAAATCTTGTATCTTTTGAACTCTAATATATGTTGGATGTTGATAAAAAAAAATATTCATGACAATTATATTACATTTTTATATTATAGCAAATAAATTTATTTATACAATTATAGTGAGAAAATTACAGTATGATTGATAATGAGTTAGAAAATAAAAAATAACTAGATAAAATATATCAAATAGTATTATATGTGATGAAAATAAACAACAAATAAAAATATTAAAAAATTAACAAATGTGTATCTTATAAACAATTTGAGAGATTATTGAAAGGAATCACATAATGCAAAAAATAAAAGTATAATTAAAGGTATGGTAAGATGAAAAATACATTAAAAATCTAAGAAAACTTTTCAAATATCAATATATATACTCAATGGTTGAGAAATAACAAAAACTATTTTAGTGAAACAAAAGAGTTCTTCAAATGAAACAAAAATTAATAATAATAAGTAAAGATTTTTTTTATATTACCTAGGAAATGAAAGGTTTATACTATTAAACACTTAAATTGAGAGTATTAAATATTTTCAGGTGAAAGGAAAATATACAATACATAACAATATTAAAAAATAATAGAAATATTCAAATATGAGACAAAAAAAAATTAATTGGCATACGTCATTTTAACATAATTACATAAATGTTATGATAAGTTAAAAAATATATTGGAGATGCGAATGAATTTCATCACAGACTAAATAATTAGAAAAAATAAAAAATAAAAAGTATATATATATATATAATGTTACTTAATTAATTGTGAATATTTTAATAATTTAAACAAGGACGAAGATATGGCGGGGATATGTACATCCCCATACCCAATTAAAAAAGTCGGGAATTTCCCATACCCATACCCATACCCATACCCATACCCAGTCAATGTGGGGATTCCCCATCAAAACGGGGATGGGTTCGGGCAATACCCACGGGGACGAGTTTATTTGCCATCTCTAAATGAGATAATTGAGTTTAGTGTCAATTGCATGTTATATACCACGTTTGTAGGTTTTTGGCATGATATATATATATATATATATATATATATATATATATATATATATATATAT
>Ga0214544_1003041_pt1 | contig 35033 bp, 26 predicted proteins | sample CNSS3metaG_FD_160074 | JGI IMG/M metagenome (GOLD analysis project Ga0214544, IMG submission 160074) | Root nodule microbial communities from cowpea collected in UCLA plant growth center, Los Angeles, California, USA - CNSS3 | ecosystem: Host-associated > Plants > Roots > Nodule | place: USA...
ATATATATATATATATATATATATATATATATATATATATATATATATATATATATATATATATATATATATATATATATCATACAATTCATGCTTAAATATAAAATTAACGCGTAAAGCTCCCTTAATCTTGATTTTCCTTGCTAAACTTGAAGGTTCTTAGCTTCTTCTTTGATCCACTTTAGCTCTCTTTTCACTCAATTATCACAATATACTCTCCAATTTCGTACTCTTCTAACTATGCAACAATGGCAACCACAAAAAATTTTCTTCTCACCCAAAATTTGCCTTTTAATGGTGCCTTAATGATATGTTAATGTGCTAAAACGAAAATGGTTTAATGTTGATGATAATTTCCATTCAATATGTCATTATGGACGATTTTTCCAGCCTCCCTTGTCTGCCCTTTCACATTCATTCCACAACTAATTTTAGCAAAAAGAAAGTTTAATGTGGGTCTACCAAGGTTCAAACCCATAACCATACCAATGTGAAATCAATGTACAACCATTCAACCAATTCATGTTTTGTGATAATTCATATAATTCTATGATTATATTATCACTCAACATGATCAAGCATATTGTTAAAATAATAATATATCAAATAATCACATAAATAGCATATGTAGGACTTGGAAAACTCCTCTCACACAATCAAGTACTCTCAACCACTTCAGCTAGTACTTTTCCACATCATACATGTCAGAATTAAATGCCATAAAGGCTCCCACTACCCGCATTTATTAATTAATTAATTATTTAATTAATTAAATTTCCCGGGTCTTACAAAATCCTCCAAGATATAAAGTGATCAAACAAGTGAAAAATATATTTATCACTCAATTTGTAACACCTCAAAAGTTAGTTCTATGAGAGGTTCTCTATTTGTCTAATGTATCATTTATTTGTGTAAAGAAAATTATTTTGCATTTGTTTAACACATACCAGACTAAATAAAAATACATCACTTTTATGATCGTATGTGAAACATACATAATATTTATGCGAATAAAATGTTAATATACATATAGGTGTATGTAATAAAAGTTTTTTTTATACTTTTACAACCAACTAAAGATACTTCTTAATTTGAAATGCATCACAAAACAAGTTACACTATGAATTTTATGTTGATACATGTTGTGTATTATGTAAAGTGATATGAAAATGTAAGATGCTATGAATTTGAAAAGTCGCCTATATGGATGTGTATGACAACATATAGATGCATGTTATACATTATGCAAGGTGACATGAGAATGCAAGGTATTATGATGAGTTTGGAATCTATGCGTATGTAGATGACAACAACATATAAATGCATGGTATGTATACAATGTAATGTTCCATACAAAGGCAAGATGTTATGAATATGAAAAACTATGAACGTGGTACCATGAATGAATGAAGATAGAATGTGGATACTATGCATTTTTGTGTCCCAAAGGGAACTTAATCACATGATGTGTTTGTAAAGAATGTGATACATTTATCAATAAGTACAAGAAAATGTGAAGGATAAAGAATGCAAACAATCTCCCTTTTGTGCCTTAATAGTAGTTTGACACTTAAGGTCTAAGGCAAAGTACATCCACTCTCACAAGGATGGTTCCCTAAATTTGGATCAAGCCCACTAGAGCTATAACCCTCGTTACAACATTTCCCACAACAGTTGGGAGTCAACTAGATGTAGGAGTACAAATGAAGATAATAGACTCTAGCTCGGGTTCTCAAAATGATCACTGTAAGACTAGAGGAATTTAAATAATTAAATAAATAATTATTTAATAAATGCGGGTAGTGGGAGCCTTTATGACATTAAATGCTAACTTTCATGATGTGAAAAAGTACTAGCTCAAGTGGTTAAGAGTACTTAGTTGTGATTGAGAGGACTTGGGCTTAAATCTTGTGTATGCCAATTTGTGTGTTATTTTAATTGTGTAATTTTTAATAATATGTTTGAGCGTGATAAGTGATAATGTAATATTTTCACAAAAACATGAATTGGTTGGTTGGTTGTGTGTTGCTTTGGAATTGTGTGGTTATGTATTCGAACCTTGTCCTGTGTGAACTAGTCCATTTTCTTTTTGCTAAATTTCTTTTTGGGCATGAAGGTGAAATAACAGAGAAACCCTAGCCATCTTAGAGAGCCGAGAAACCACTTATTTATAGCCATTGAATAGTCATTAACCAAATCTTTAATTAATTTTCGTTTTGGTGGAGTAAAGGGTAATTAAGGGGCAATAATTTTAAGAGAGAAGGGAATTAGAAGAGAGGGAAACATTGCATTTTTTGGTGATTCTTGGGCATAGGATTTCTAGGGTACTAGAGCTGCCTTGCTGGAAGGTTGAATGTTATTGATTGAAGAGGCAAGGAGAGACCATTGGAGATCACAAAAGGACGCTTGAATTGTCAATTTGAACAAGGAACTAGGTTAGGCGAGTTGCTTTTCGTTTTTAAATTTACATGTATATGATTTGGTGTTGTATGTTAATTGTGAATACCTCTACTTCAGCCAAAATTCTAAATTGTGCGAGTTTCTAGAAATTTCTCAGAAACTGCCTAGCGGTCATGATGACCCGTCAGGCGACACATGTGTCTGAACCTAATTTTCTAGGTTTTGGGGATGAACCGCCTGGCGGCTATATGCTTCCCGCCAGGCGACGCGAGCTGGGTTACCCAGTTCAAGGTTTTTAGTGGTTCTTTTGATGTTTGTGAATTGATTATATTTGTACAATTGTGTGGAAATTTGATGTTGTTATATGTGTCAACACCCAATTTCGTTCGGCTAAATAAATAATAGAATAAATAATAATAATTTGTTTTTTTAAAAAATAATAAATAAATAAAAAGTAAGTAAAATTTTTCTTTGGTTTTTCTTTTTATAAATAATAATAATAAATAAATAAATAAAAAGAAAAAAAAAGACTATTTTAATCTTTTATGTATTTTCTTTTGAGGCTTTGTTTATATTTTAGCCCAAAATACTCTATACACCCACACCGTTTTTTCTTGCAACTAACAACAGCCCAAAATTTTATTTTCTCACCCCCGCTCTATGCTTTGTCATTTTTGCTCCAAATCAAGAAGTTAATGATGGGATTCTTTTTTAGAAGCAGAATCTGTTTTAATATTTAGAATCATTTTTTCCCAAGTGTAATTGATTTTGTGCTCTGATTTTGTGACACTCTTTTTCCAGATGAGGAAAAAGTAATATGTTTCTCAAGAATATCTTTTTATAATTAATTTGTCCAGATCATATTTGATTTTGTGCTCTGATTTTTCTGTGATTTGATTCCCATAATGTGATAATATTAAGACCAATTCTTGCCTTTTAAAATTCATTGTATTTAAGGCGAACCTTTTTATGAGGTTATTTTATATTTAAATTGTTGTGTATATAAACCCATGAGGCAAAAAAGAATAGAGGAATTTTTCTTACCTTGAGAGACCTCTCTTAAAAAACCCAAAACCCACAGTTCATCTTTTTCTTGAGTTCTTTTCCATAATCTTAAGCACCAAAAACCCACTCCCTCACTTCTGAAATTACTCATTCAACCACCCCACCTTGTTGCCAACATCATCAAGACGTTTGTTTTTGTGGCAAATTTCGTTTGGTGCGATTCTTCCGGGGAAGAGTATTGATAAGATTGTATTAATCTTTATTTGCGTTGAGAATGATTTGATTTTGGTATTCGATGTTTTTACAGCAGCTATTAGTGCATACATGGTTTTTCATGGCCTATAATAAAAAATTAAAATTTGACTTTCATTTCTAAGTAAATAATTAAAATTTGCTTTTAAAAAGAAATACTATAATAAAAAATATATTTTTTAAATGATCATCTGCACTAGTCTCGTATTTAATGATTTTTTTATTCAACATATTTCTGAAAATTTAAAATATCAACATTTTCACTCAAAAAAAAAAAAATCAAGTTTTCAAATTTTTTTCCTAAAAGTTTTTCAAAAGAACTACGTGATCCTGATTCTCCATTATGAATGGAGATACGTAGGAACAAGGAGTCATCCTTGTTGGGCCCAAAAAAACAAATATCTTTTTTTGTTTCTTTTGAATTTTCTTTGTCATCTTTATTTATTATTTTTTTTTTGGAAAATAAACTTTTAAAGAAAACCACATCCATATTTATATTTAATTAAAGGTACCGTTTTAGAACGCACGTTGTAGGATGCTAACACCTTCCCTATGCGTGATCAACTCCCGTACCCAAAATCTGTTTTCGTAGACCTTGTTTTTTTATGGTTTTCTATATTTTCCTATAATAACTATGGTGGCGACTCCAAACCTCTCTCTCTCTCTTTTTTAATATTTTATTTTGGTTCATTGTCCCGTCACGATTTTAGTGGTGACAATATGAAATTGGTGTGAATTGTGATCTAATTAGGGGTTGGAATTAATGTTGGGATTGAGGGATGAATAAACGTGATCTTTGTTTATGATTTAGGATATGGTTCATAAAAATAATCTGAAATTGAACAAGCATGAACTTGTATGATATTTGAACATTAAAAATTATGTCAGAATCAGTGTTGGAATTGTGATTTTGGACTTTAGGGTTTACGCAGGTGCAAAAAATTTGGGATTTTTTCTAGAATTGTATGCACCGCCTGGCGGCACATGAACTGCCACGAAGTGGCACATAAGGACATTCAAATGTTCTGATTTTTATTCTGTGATTCATGTTCGTTGGAGTTTATCTGGTGATTTTGTACATAATACTGAGTAATTGGTTGTAGAGTGTGAGAATAAAGCATATGCATGAAATGGAATTAAATGTAAGTATGTTTATGTAAGGATTGAGATTATAAAGTGTCAAAGTGATGATTTCCTTGACTGTGATAAGGTATATTTCCTACTGGTAATTGTTATGATGTGCAATTTGATATGCTTGATTGAGAATACGTGTGGTATGTTCCAATTGGTCCAACAATCAGTGTATGGTAAATTCCATAGTCTGTTGGGTGCATGCATGATCTTAATTGTGAAATTTTGTAGGTGAATATGAGGAGTTGTGGTTCAGTCATAAGATTATGACTGGGCAATTAAGATTGACTTATGTATAGTGTATTGTGTGCTTGAGATTCATTAGAACCTGTCGAAAATGCCAAACACCAGTAGCACACGCGGTACTAGTAGGCGATAGAGAACTAAAATAGTGGCAGTGGCCACCAGACTCTCGTTGAACGCATTTATGGATTTTATCTTTTAGCGCTTTTGATAAAGATTTTAATTTTACCGTGTTTTGGGAAAAGATGTTATAATAAATGATATTTTATTTATGTTTTCTTTATTTTATTATTTAAATTCATAATATCCGACCGGGTGTTACAATCACACACAAAGTACATCCATAGTGTCACCACTAAGAAATCCCTTCTAATTCTATTTACTTAAACCCAAGGATGCTTCATTCATGATATGAACAAGGTGTGTGTGTGAAGGGAGAATGATGCATACCCAAACTCCCTACCTACAAAATAGCTAGAAAAGTCCCTGACATATATAACAATGATGTATACCTTAGGATTCAATATCCAGCAATACAATTATTCCAAACATCAAAAGAGACAAGAATATACAAATAGAAAAAAGACACATCAACCTTGCATACACAATTAAATAGGTTTGACTCTCTAGTTGTCCCTAGTGGAGTTGCCATCCATCACAACTCAAATCGTGATGAGACGACGAAAAATTGATGAAAGTATAGAGGAGTTGCGACCATAGTTCATTTGAAAAAAAAATGAAAATTCATAAAGATAACAACATATTTATGAAATTGGATTAGGTTTTCGTCAACCATCGCTGTTATTAGTCCTCCATTGTGATCTCTTCCCTTTGATTCCATGTCTACAACTCAGAAGCTCCATGTTATTCCCATTTCAAAATTGCTTTGGATTCCAACTTTATTGCAACTTGTTATGTGCTCTCAGGTTCATAATTCATAACTATATTTGCTTAAATTTTTTTATCTGAAATTGTTATTTAGTTAGCCTTAGTTTACCGTTTGAAATTTAATACAAAAATTATTTATTATCTCCAAGTTTTATGGATAAATATAATTTTTTTTGAAATAAATATAAAAGGAGGAAATACTAATTATGTATTAAATCTTGAATTGTCTAGTTTGATAGTTTAAGAAGATTGATCATTATCTAGAAGTTTATTAGTGCATAAATATTCTAATAAACATATCTTAAAATTCATTAATATTTGCCAACTGTGTTTTGTATTAATCTTTGGGTGCATATTTGATTATGGTTGATAATCATTTTGATTTCATGTAACCTAAACACCAATATGAAATGCTAGCAAAATTTCGTCAAATTTAAGATATTTTTTAAAATTGGCATGTACCAATAAACTCTAAAAAGTAAATCTTGTTGAATGGGATATGGTCAAACCTTGAATACAAAAGTGAAGTGATCGTTCACACAATTTCAGTATATATATGTGTGGATCGAGAGTGGATTACTTCACCACACATCAATGTTGAGTATGATCGAGGCGTAGAAGAATTTATACAATTTGCGCAATGGAATTAGGGTAAAAGGGATGATGAAGTGAATTTTATGTTAGTTTTGAAATGGTTGAAATGCCAAGAATGGGGGGGGGGGGTTGAATTGGCTAGTTAAAAATTTAGGCTATCTTTGGAAGCTGAAAACCACCTTTAATTGAATCAATTAGATCACCAAGTTAGGATGCAAAAGGTGCTGGACAATATACTTTTAGTCGATCAAAAACAGAGTTAACAAATTGATTTTACTAAACAGATTCTGTTCTGGTATAATCAATCGATTAAAACAGGAAAGTAGTCAACTAAAATACTGGGAAAAATGCATAAATGCAAATTCGAGTTTTAAATTAGTACCAATGCTCAAGAATTATCAAGATAGGTTCTAAATGATTATGCAAACATGCTCAATACTGCATATGTCATGAAAGCATGCAAGAACATGAAAAAGATGATTAAAACACAAGTTCTTGAAACTTTAAAATGAATATGCAAAAGAGAAAGGTTAGAGAAGAGGGGAGTCCACGAGATTTTTATACTGGTTCACTCAAACCTGAGCTACATCCAGTTTGTCAAGGCAACTTGTGCTTGACTTTGCACTATTTCAAAAGATTTACAAAGTATCCACCCTTACATTTTCAAAATATGCAAAAACCACACAAAAGACTCTTGAATCACACAAGAGTCACACCAGCACAACAAGAACCCTCTTATAGACTTGGAAAACCACCAGACACACACACAAAGCTTGAGAAAGATCAAACCTCAGTGGTAGCACAACCCAACCTACCACAAACCCCTTTCTCGAAGCTTCAAACCAAGCCAAAAGCTCCAAGAATTGATCCAAGATCAATCTTCAACTGCTGCAAACTGTATGATCACGAAGGAGAGAGTTTTCACAAGTTTCTAGAACAAATTTGTGCTCTGAAATGATCAACATACCTCTCTTTCGAAAATCACAACTTTTATAGACAAACTGTTACGAAATTCAACAGGTTGATTTTCAAATCAATCGGTTGATTTCACTTGACTTAAGTGAAATCAGTCGATTAAAATCTAAATCAATTGATTAAATTTGTTGCAGTTTAAGACTACTGCAGTCAATCTTTTAACATGTTGATAACCATTCAACAGACTAAAAGAAACATTTTAACCTGTTGAAAACCATTCAAGAGATTAAAAGACACACCTAAGACCAAATACATCTAATTAATGCTACAAGGTCTACAATATAAATTACAAACATCAAATACACTTTTTTTAATGATATAACTATGTGGAGAGCACAAGCTCTAGTCTTGATCAACATGAATATCATCAAATCTCCTTTCCTTCATGAATGTAGGCTTCATTCCAATGGTAATGGCTTCAAGATAGTTCAAAAGAGCTTCATTAAATCTTCATCAAACCTTCAAGAAGCAAACCACCTTGGCTTCTCATGTCAACAATCTCCCCCTGATTTGATGAAGCCAACCTTTATCTTCTTCCATCTATCTTCTTCTATCTTCCATTACAAAGTGTTTCCATTTATTGGATACCATAAAATTGATGAAGTGACACCTTAGCTTGAAACTTGTGAACCTAAAAAAACATTTACATTAGCAATGCACACAAGCAAGCACACACATATACACATGCTCCCCTTATAAATAATATGGGTTCAAATTCATATTTGATTATTGATTCCAATTTTAATGTTTAGTTTATTGTGATCAATTATCCATTTTCCAAATTTTGCCCCCTTTGGATTCATCAAACAGAACAAATGCATAAAGAGAACAAGCATTGCATATCCTTTCATTAATATTTGAACATAATACAACAAACAGAAACTGAAACAGAGAAGAAAAATCATAAAGCTGATATAATCAGCCAACTGAAATGAAAAACAACCAACTAAAACTAACAGAGCTGAAACTGAGAAAGCACAAACACATGGATGCAATGCATGATCCTAAACAACCAACACACTCAATCATCTTAAGGATCATTTCTGGTCTGGAATGAGTTCAGCATATTATGGATATCATGAATTTGGCCCTCCAATGCATTAAACCTCTCATTGCAATAGTTTTGATGTGCTTGTTGGTATACATTGAGTTCATGTAGTTGTTTCAGCACCATCCTCTAAAAATGTGAGTACATATGGCCTCTATCATCTGGAGGGTTGTAGGGAACTAACTCCATGGGTCCAACAGTTGGTTCTTCCTCTTGATTTGCACCACTTGGGCCAGCTTCATGGTCATGTGCACCACTAACTACAACACCAGCAGTTATCCATGCATTTCCCACCTTGAGAAAGCCCATTTTATGCAAATTTTGGTTGGAGGTATGGTTCAGCAGTCCAGTTGTCTCTTCTAGCTCATCCTTTACATCAATTCCAAAGTATTCTAAGAATTTGGACACCAAAACCACATATGGCAGCCTAAAATCCGTGAGCCTCTTGGCCTTGAGCATGTGATCACGAAACACATAAATCCAATCCACTTGAATGTTGTGTAGAATGTAGTACATGAGTATCAAATCTCCCTCATTCAATGTTGAATGGTTGCTACCACGTGGAACAAGGATTTTTGTGACAATCATACCATGCAACCTTTGATCCACCTTGAGACCACCAACATGGAAGTGTTTGATTTCAGCAGTAGGATTCCTCAAGCATTGATCATAATTTTGCACCTTTTTGATTTCTGGAACAACCCCAGTATGACCTTTCCGCACTTGCACACGTCTTGATTTGAGTCCAATCACATCTTTCTAAGCCTTTTTGTTGATCTCCATGTGGACACCCTTGATACTTGACAGCAGCACATCATTTTTGAACTCCAAGTTGGTGAAAAACACCTTCACCAAGTCTGGATAGATTTTCATTGAAAGTTCAAGGAATGTCTTCAACTTTTGATGCTTGAGTTGTTGAAATAGAGTCTCAAAGCCTTCAGCCCTCAACCATGAGAATCTCAACACCTTAGGAATGTTGATCTGCTTCCTATTCATCTCAATGAGGAACACTTGAATGTTGTCCTCATGATCCTCAAACCATGCTTCAATTCTCCCATGACTTTCGTGATTTAGAGACCTTGGGGTGGGAGTAGTGGAGTGCTTATCATCAGATTGGATAGCTTTTTGTTGACAACAAGGCATGATAAATGTGGGTATGGCTGTTTCTAAGAGAAGTATGATGCAAATGCAACAATACAAGTGTAGTATTTATAATTGAACAAGCTGATTTTCAGGAATAGTTGATTAAATGGTGCAAATTTTCCTAATTAATTCATTTTAGGTTACCCAAACAAATTTAATGCAATCCAAAACAGTATCTCATGCATTCATGGTGTTTTCAATGTGTTTTTATGAGTGAATCAATCAGTTCAGATCATGTGAGCTGCATGCACATTGGAATTATACACTAAACATGCTTTTTGGTCAAACAAATTAGTAAAAACAACACATGGCTGATGAAATGGGCAGCTAAGAGTAGATAGTACTTGACAAAAAGATGCTTTCTTTGACTAGGTCAGCTTAACAATTCAATTTGTGAGTAAATGTACACTTTAAGTAAAATCAACATGTTAAAAACAGAATTAGTCGATTAAAACGGCATCAGAGCATCAGAGATTGAAACCATAATCTAGTTAAGTGAAATCATCTGACCAATTTTGAAAATCAATCGATTGAAAATCGTAAAATTGAACTTCATTTTTCCAGATTCAGTTTCAATGAAATCAACATACTGAATTATGAAAACAGCAGATTAAAAACCATAACAGATTAATTTTTTACATTCAGTGGCAGTTTAAGTGAAATAAACACGTTGAAAAATAGAATCAACAGGTTGACAAATCATGATTTGTGCAAATAGAGGCAGATTTAAGTGAAATCAACACGTTGAAATGAAAAATCAACAGGTTGAATATGACAATTTTCAATTTTTGCATACAGCAGCAAATTTTTAGGAAACCAATGTAATACCCGTGAAAATTAATTAATTAATTAATTAATAAATGCGGGTAGAAAGCGCCTTTATGGCATTTATTATTATTTAATGTGACGTGGAAAAGTACTAGCTCAAGTGGATGAGAGTACTTTGTTTGTGTGAGAGGACTTGGGTTCGAGTCCTATGCATGCCAATTATGTGTTGTTGTTTTATTATTGATTTTTAATAATATGTATGAGTATGGAATTGGTATTGTAAGCTTATCATGATTGAAGTGTATCACTAACATGAATTGGTTGAATTGGTTATGCACTTGAATGGTGACTAAATGGTCATGGGTTCAAACTTGGTTGGGAATGAAATTGGAACTTTATTTTGTTTTAAAGTGTAGTTTTTAAGGGAATATGAGAGGGCAAAAGAAAACCTAGAAGGGAAGCCAAGAGGGACTGGAAAACATCCTATAATGACCCCTAAATGAGAATTAAACACACTAAAAAGGCCCAATTTCGTTTAGTTTTAAAACCCATCTTAAAGACACCTATAAAAGCCAACTTTTAGGTAAAGGGATCAAAATTGGTCAAAATTCTGTATGTGATCCTATGTTCAGGTTATTGTGATTGGGGAATGGTTGGTTTCTTGTATGGTAGGGATAATGTTTAATTCTCTTATATGGAAGTGATGTTATGGTTTCCATTCTAAATTTTTGGAGGTTCAGTTAAGCTGGGACTCGGCCATATGTGTTGTGCATTACTTAAAATTGTTTGGTACTGGATTAGAATGTGGTTTGGTATGGTGGTGATGTCTTGTGTGCGTGAACAGACTCGAAACCATGCAAGTCTCGCCCAAGCGGGTCCACCTCGCCTAAGCGAGAGTTGTAGAGTCTCACGTTGGGTTCTGGTTCGTGGTTCTCGCTTAGGCGACCAGCAAAAGGGGTTGAGTGACATGGTCTCTCGCTCAGGCGAGAGGCACTCGCCTAAGCGAGGTCGCGAGGAAACCTGGGAGTTTTGAGCGCGACATCTCGCCTAGGCGAGAGGTTTTGTATATAATTATTATTTTGGTTTTGAGATAACTTTGTAACTTTTTGGGAGCCATTTGAATATTACCACAGTTTTATAATTATGGACTCCTGTTTTATCACATTGTATTAAAGTTTTAAATTTCCCGTGTTTTTGGGAAATGGTGTTATATTAAATGAGGCATTTATTTTTATTTCTTATTTTATATATTAAATATTAGTAATATTCCTTAGGGATGTTACAACCAATGCATGAGTACATAAGATTAACATGCTAAAAACATATCAGACCACATTCTTGATGTCTAATATGCCTAGTTCAGTTCTTAGCTTGTTAAACCTATCTCTAGCCAATGGTTTAGTAAACAAATCCGCCAATTGATTTTCAGTTTTAACAAATTTGATTTCACAATCTCAATTTTGAACATGATCACGAATGAAATGATGCCTAATCTCTATATGTTTGGTTTTAGAATGTTGTATTGGATTCTTGGTTAAATTGATTGCACTAGTATTATCACAATACAAAGGTACCTTGCTTAGCCTTACACCATAGTCCAAAAGTTGATGCTTCAACCATATGATTTGTGCACAACCATGTCCAACAACAATATACTCAGCTTCAGCAGTGGAGAGTGCCATATATGCTTGCTTTTTGCTATTCCATGAGATTAAACTTGATCCAAGCAAATGGCAAGTACCACTTGTGCTTTTCCTATCCAATTTGCACCCTCATAATCCGAATTTGAAAAACCACTAAGAGTTATGTTAGAATCACATGGATACCATAAGCCAACATTGGTTGTTCCTTTAAGGTACTTTAGAATCCTTTTTGCAGCTTTAAAGTGTGATTCCTTTGGATTTGCTTGGAATCTAACACATAAGCATACTCCAAACTGAATATTTGGCCTACTTGGTGTAAGATAGAGCAAAGACACAATCAACCCTCTAGATTTGGTTGAATCCATTGGTTGGCCAGCCTCATCTGCATCTAAAAGGCAATTTGTTGCAATTGGAGTGACAACTTCCTTACAATCCTTCATTTTGAACTTTTTCAACAAGTAAAAACAATATTTTGATTGATTTAAAAATGTTCCATGCTTGAGTTGCTTGACTTGCAACCTTAGAAAGTAGGTAAGCTCACCCATCATGGACATCTCAAATTCTCCATGCATAGCTGCAACAAATTCTTCACAATGTGTTTTTATTTGAACCAAAGATGATATCATCAATATACACTTGAACAAGTATAAAATCATTATCGTGTTTTCTAATGAAGAGTGTTTTATCCACTGCACCTCTAGCATAACCTTTTGATAAGAGAAAATTGCTTAGCCTTTCATACCATTGTCTTGGTGCTTGTTTCAAACCATATAAGGCCTTTTTCAATTTGAAAACATGGTTAGGATAGAGATGATCCTCAAATCCAAGAGGTTGTGATACATACACTTCTTCATTTAGAAAACCATTCAAAAATGCACTTTTCACATCCATTTGATGCAATTTAAAGTAACACATGCAAGCATATGCTAAGAGTAATCTTACAGCTTCTAGCCTAGCTACATGTGCATAAGTTTCATCAAAATCAATGCCTTCTTCTTGATTATAACCTTTAGCAACTAGTCTAGCTTTGTTTCTTACTATATTACCATTTGGTTCCAATTATATTCATATCATCAGTTTTAGGCACTATAAACCACATATCATTTCTTATGAATTGATTGAGTTCATCTTGCATAGCCACAATCCAATTACTATCATTCAAAACATCATTCACATTCTTAGGTTCAATTTGAGATATAAAAGCAACATGTTAACAAAATACAATCCTACGTCTAGTAGATACTCCCTGTTTGATATCACTTATGATGTTGTCCTTTGATAAACCTCTAGGCTGGATCCAATCCTTGGGCAAGTTGTTGTTTGCAGCTTTTTCAGTCAACTATTTTTCCTTTTCAGTCGATTGATTTCCTACAGCAGAGGGCTTTTTTTGTAGCAAAAATCTGTTTCTGTAGTAGATCTTCTTCATCTGCATTCTTTGGCACTTGATCTTGCAACTTTGGGTTAGTTTCATCAAATACAAAATGCATAAACTCTTCAACAGTCATCAATATCTTATTATAGATTCTATATACATGACTTGTGTAGTATAGCCTAGAAAAATACCTTCATACGCTTTTGCATCAAATTTGCAAAGACTTTCTTTGCCATTATTTAAGATGAAACACTTACATCCAAATAGTTTTAGGTGACTTAAAACAAGCCTCCTCCCTTTGAAAAGCTCATAAGGGGTTTTCTTCAAAATTGGCCTAATCAACACTCTATTTAAAACATAGCAAGCAGTGTTGACTACATCAGCCCAAAAATACTTAGGTAGTGAGTTTTCATTCAACATAGTTCTAGCTAGTTCCTCAAGTGACCTTTTTTTCCTTTCAACAACACCATTTTGTTGTAGGGTTCTTGGTGCAGAAAAATTATGCTTAATGCCATGCTTTTCACAAAAGTGTTCAAATCTTTCATTTTGAAATTCCCCACCATGATCACTTCGAATAGACACTATCTTGGAACTCTTTTCATTTTCAAGCATCTTGGCAAGTCTTTTGAAAGCAAGAAAAATGTCATTTTTGGCAGCAGAACAAAGTCCATGTGTACCTAGAGAAATCATCAACAATGACTAATGCATAAAGATTGCCACCAAGGCTCATGGTTCGAGATGGACCAAATAGATCCATGTGAAGCATACTTAAAGGTCTTTCAGTTGAAACAACATTTTTGGATTTAAAAGAGACCTTAGTCTATTTTCCTTTTTGACATGCTTCACACACTATATCCTTCTCAAACTTGAGTTTTGGTAGTCCTTCAACCAACTGTTTTCTATTCATTCGATTGAAATGTTGTATGTGTATGTGACAAAGTCTTCTATGCCATAAACAAGGGTCATCCTCTTTTGTAAGCAAACAATGTATGCTAAATGATGCATGATGCAAATCAAGTAGGTATATGTTATTAACTTTTTTGCCTATCAAGACAATACTACCACATGCATCATATATCAAACAACTATTTGGTTCAAACGTGACTTTAAAGCCTTAATCGCATAATTGACTTATACTTATCAAATTGTGTTTGAGTCCTTCTACCAGCAACACATTCTTGATGTTGAAAGAGGATCCATTGCCTATGACTCCATTTCCAAGGATTCTTCCTTTGTTGTTGTCTCCATAGGTTACAAATCCTTCCTCCTTCAACTTCAACTTTGCAAATTTGGTCTTATCTCCTGTCATGTGTCTCGAACAACCACTATCAAGTTACCACAAATCTTTCTTATCACCTTTCATGACCTGCAAAATAGATTTGGATTACTTGGTACCCTTTGATAGGTTGTGTCCATCATCGTTATGCCTTTCTAGATCCTTTTGGGATCCATTTCATAATCCCTTTAGGAACATCATATTTTCTAGCATGACAATTCTTAATAACATGACATTTTTGCATACAGTAGTTGCATGAAATGAATGGCATGTCACTTGACATACTTTTTGAAAAGAAACTAGAGAACATCTTGGTTTTCTTTTGAAAAGAAGGATTGTAACCAAGTCCAGCTTTGCCAAACACACAGTTTTAAGAACCAAGAATAGCCTCTAAGTTTGCTTCCCCTCTTGTGAACCTTGCATAGGTCTTTATAAGGTATTTCACTTGATTTTTCAAAACTGTGCAGTTTTCACAAGGTTTTTCAGCTAGTTGATTTCTAAAACAGTCAATTGAATTATTGTAAATCATTTCTAAATGCTTAAAATCAGTTCTTAAATTAGCTGTTACTTTTTCCAGTTGGCTAACTCTATTTTTCAGCCAGTTGTTTAAGCCTTTCAACCGATTATTTAATGCAGAAATCTTATTTGCTTCACTATGCAACTCTTCAAAATCATGCAACAATTGATTATAGTTATTTATGTCTAGAGAACTAACTTGGCTTAAGAAGGATGACTCATAACCAACCATGAGGCACAAGTTGGCTTCTTCACTCTCATCTTGTGAGGAGCTACTTGTTGTTGAATCATCATTGTCCTCCGAAGCAATGTATGCAGGTTTCTCCTTTGGCTTCTTCTCCTTTTTCGTATCAACACTCTTCTCCTTTTCTTTGTTAGCATTTGGACATTTAATTTTAATATGTCCTTGTTTTCCACAGTTATAATATGTAAAATTAGAAGAGTTTGATTCATTGTGTTTGGAAGTATACCTCTTGGTATTACCTTTAATACCTTTCCTTTTGAGATACTTAACAAACCTCTTGACAATGAGATTCAAGTTCTCACTTTCACTTGATTCAGCCACCTCATCCTCGGGTTCCTCATTCTTCTTGGTGCTAGTCTTCAAGGCTATGTTCTTTACTTTTCTCTCACTTGACTCAAGCTCATTAAGCCTTTGCATCTCAATCTCATGCTCCCTAAGCTTGCCAAACAATGCAGCTGTACTCAAAGGGGATAGATCTCTTGTTTCTGAGATAACTGTGACCTTTTGTTGCCAAGATCTACCAAGACACTTCAGGACCTTGATGTTTAACTCTTCTTTGTCAAATTCCTTACCCAAACCCATGAGATGGTTGACTGTGTGAGTGAATTTCTTTTGCACATCTACTATAGATTCTCTTTGTTTCATCTTGAATAGCTCATACTCTTGAATCAAGGCATGCTTCCTTACTCTCTTAACATCATTGGTTCCTTCATGAGTCACTTCAAGAACCTCCCACATTTCCTTGACACTCTTGCATTGTGAAACACGAAAAAACTCATCCATGTTGAGAGATGAAGTGAGGATATTCTTTGCATTGCAATCATATTGAACTCTCATCCTTTCTTCCTCAGTCCATTGATTCCATGGCTTATCAACCTGCACATTTTCAACAATATGCTTAGGAGTATATAGTCCATTTATGATTGCATCCCATATCCCTTGATCTATTGATTCAATAAAGATTTTCATCCTAATTTTCCAAAATTGGTAATTAATGCCACTGAGCATAGGGGGTCTACGAATTGAGGCACCTTCAGCTAAGGGTAACTTGTTTTCAACCATTTCAAGTAGTTCAAAGCAGATTTAGGACCTTACTTGAGCAAATTTCAAGTACCTAGCTCTAGATACCAACTGTTAGTTTTGAAATGGTTGAAATGCCAAGAAAGGGGGGTTGAATTCGCTAGTTAAGAATATAGGCTATCTTTGCAAGCTAAAAACCACCTTTAATTGAATCAATTAGGTAATCAAGTTAGGATGCAAAAGGTGCTGGACAGTATACTTTTAGTCGATCAAAAACAGAGTTAACAGATTGATTTTACTAAACAGATTCTATTCTGGTATAATCAATCGATTGAAACAGGAAAACAGTCGACTGAAATACTGGGAAAATGTAGAAATGCAAATTTGAGTTTTAAATCAGTACCAATGCTCAAGAATTATCAATACAGGTTCTAAATGATTATGCAAACATGCTCAATATTGCAGATGTCATGAAAGCATGCAAGAACATGAAAAAGATGATTAAAACACAAGTTCTTGAAACTTTAAAATGAATATGCAAGAGAGAAAGGTTAGAGAAGAGGGTAGACCACGAGATTTTTATACTGGTTCACTAAAACCTTAGCTACATCCAGTTTGTCAACGCAATCTAAGCTTCACTTTGCACTATTTCAAAAGATTTACAAAGTATCCACCCTTACACTTTCAAAATATGCAAAAACCACACAAAAGACTCTTGAATCACACAAGAGTCACACCACCACAACAAGAACCCTCTTGCAGACCTGGAAAACTACCAGGCACACACACAAAGCTTGAGAAAGATCAAACCTCAGTGGTAGCACAACCCAACCTACCACAAACCCCTTTCTCCAAGCTTCAAACCAGGCCAAAAGCTCCAAGAATTGATCCAAGATCAATCTTCAGCTGCTGCAAAATCCAACAGGTTGACTTTCAAATCAATCGGTTGATTTCACTTAACTTAAGTAAAATCAGTCGATTAAAAACTAAATCAACTTATTGAATTTGTTGCAGTTTAAGACTACTACAGCCAACCTTTTAACCTGTTCATAAACCATTCAATAGACTAAAAGAAACATTTTAACCTGTTGAAAAACCATTCAACAGATTAAAAGACACACCTAATTAATGCTACAAGGTCTACAATATGAATTACAAACATCAAATACACTTTCTTAATGATATAACTATGTGGAGAGCACACGTTCTAGCCTTGATCAACATGAATATCATCAAATCTCCTTTACTTCATCAATGTAGGCTTCATTCCAATGGTAATGGCTTCAAGATAGTTCAAAAGAGCTTCATTAAATCTTCATCAAATCTTCAAGAAGCAAACCACCTTGGCTTCTCATGTCAACATTTTAGATATCCTTGTGTCAACTATTTGAATGGGAGAAAGTTGAATGCAACCAAAGTTAGGAAACATCTTATTTGTGATGGTTTTCTTCAAAGTTATACAACATGAACATGACACGGTAAATCAATAGACTTCCTAACTATTTCCTGAACAGGACATGTAGTCCATTTCACCATGGAAAATCAACTAGAAGAAGACAAATTAGAGGACAAGATCCGTGATATTGGTGCTAAAGCTTTTTGCATAAGAACATGTGTATGAGATGATGTCTTCTGATGCAAATACTCCACTGTTAAGGCTTATGAATTTGAAAGCGACCAATGGGTGGACAGATAAAATTTTTACATAATTTGTTGGTGCTTTTGAATGAAATTCTTCTAGATGGAAATACATTACCCATTCATAATTGTGATGCCAAGAAAATTCTTTGTCTGATGGGTATGAAGTATAAAAGGATACATGCATGTCCTAATGATTGTATATTATATAAGAAATAATTCTAACGTTTGAAAAAATGCCTTAAGTGTGGGTTACAATGGTACAAGCAAAAAATCAACAGTGAAGATAATGGTCAGATAAAAAAGGAAGGTCCCGCTTTGAAAGTAGTTTGGTACTTACCAAACATGCTCAGACTTAAGTGTTTGTCTATGAATCCAAAGGACGCTAAAAATCTTAAGATGACATGCAAATGAGAGAAGATGTGACAGATTGCTTCGTCATACAACTAATTCAATGTAATGGGAAAATATTGATCATAAATTTCTCCAGTTTAGTCAAGAATGTAGAAATGTTCGGTTTGGTTTAACTGTCGATGGAATGAATCCATTTGGTAATTTAAGTACCAACCACAATTGCTGGACCATTATATTATTCATTTACAATTTATCTCCTGAATTGTGTGATTAGTCATTATTTTCCCCTACTCCATTGCCTTTTTGTGCTCATCTTTATGGATATTTAGTGCTCAATTGAATATCTTTAGTGCATTTTCATCAATTGGGCTTATTTGGGCCTTTATTTCGAATTTTTATTAATTTGAAATTAATTGGTTTAATTTTTATTTCTAATTATTTTGTAGGTATTTTTGTGAATAAATTTTAGAGCTTGGACATTAATCTTAAGATGAAGAGAGCTTCCACAACATTTCCACGTCATTCAAGTGATTGGGCCAACATTTAGGACCCACAATGGCATTTTTGTAATTTTACACTCCATAATGGCAATTTTGTAATTCTACACAATGGTGGTGATGTGACTATGTTTTAGGGGTTAGGGTTTTGTGTGGTAGACCCTCATTCTTGTTTTTCATCTTGTTTTTTTGTGTTTTGTTGAGAGTTCTTAGAAGACCATTGATGAGTCATTATTTTCTTCCATTCCACTAGCCTTTGTGTACCCATTAGACAGTTGATTAGTGCTTAATTGTTCATCTTTAGAGTGTTTTTCATCTGTTGGGCTTTATTGGGCCACTGTTCCGAATTTGGACTAATTTCACATTATTTAACCTAATTTTTGTTTTTAATTATTTTTAGGTATTTGGGTGAAGCAATTTTGGAGCTTGGATGTCAATATTCAGTTGAAGAGAGTTGCCACATCATTTCCATGGGCTTTATTGGGCCACTGTTCCGAATTTGGACTAATTTCACATTATTTAACCTAATTTTTGTTTTTAATTATTTTTAGGTATTTGGGTGAAGCAATTTTGGAGCTTGGATGTCAATATTCAGTTGAAGAGAGTTGCCACATCATTTCCACATCATTTTCGTGTCATTTCCACATCAGCAAAGTCAATGGGTTAACATTTGAGGCCCAGAGTGGCATTTTTGTAATTCTGCAGCTCATAATGGCAGTTTCGTAATTTTGAGTGGCAGGGTGATATGACCACGAAATTAGGTCTGCATGGGAGAGACCAGCCGCTCCTTCTTCTTCCACACTCTCTCAAACCTCCATATTTGTTGTTATTAAGCTTTGGAAGGTGACCCATGGTGGCACAAGCAAATTTTTCACGTTTTCCATTGGTTTTTCACGTTTTATGAGCCTTGGACAGCACATTGAAGTTGTATTAACGTTTTCTACCTTGGGTAACATTTATATTGAAGTATTCTCATTTTTTTTTGTTGTTGTTTTCGTTGTTGCCCATTTCTTTCCTTGCTCATTTTCGATTCCTGCACCAATTTAGGTTTTCTGCATTAATTTGCACTCATTTGGATGGTTGAATCAAAATTTATGTTTAAGCCTTATTCAGATTCTATGAGGAACTAAATTTGCGTGTTGATTCTTTGCAGAGAATGGATTGAAACCTTGAGATTAGTGTTTTGTTCGGTGGAGTTATGTTAATCTCTCAATTTTGAATTTGCGTTGGGTTTAAATGAAGACACCGTTTTGTTTTTGCTTAATTTGCAAAGTGGAATCATTATGTGTTCATGCTTAGTGAACTATAGCAGATTCATGGCTGTGTGCTTTGCTTAATTGCATTTGAGTTCGAGTTCATTTGTGCTTAGTAATTAATTCGGGTCTCATTAGAGTTAATATAACAATTTTGAGTTGTAATATGTGATTGGTGGATGTTCATTTGAAGCAAAGAATCAACGATGTTTTTACATTGATTTTACACGTCTGCATTGAAGTTTTCAATTGTGCGTTGCATCCGTAAATCTGCCAAACCCCCTCCCTTGTGTTATTGTTGTGTTCATCTGGAAATTTAGCTTTGAATGAAAATATTGGTCGTTGGGAGACGACTTGGTTAACTTTCATATACTGCATTTAATATGTTTTAATTTGGTGGGGTACGACCTCTATCAACCATTGAAGGAGCCACTCCATTTTTCACATTTGTGCACATTGGAACACCACCTAAGTTAGGGTTTTTTCACGTTTTCATCTCTTCTTTAAGTTTTTTGCACATTGGTTTATGATTTTAGTCATCCTCTCTTCATTATAATCATGTATTTTCGTTTTTGGTTGAGTCTTAATTCAAATCCCATGGAAAACTGATTGTATCTATTAATTCCTTGAAGAGAATGGAATAAACTTTTAAGATTGTTCATTTTTTAGTTCTTTTTTTCCTTGCCCTTATTGAGATTGCGTTTTAGTGGTTAAACACAAAATTGATGTATGCTTAATCTCAATCTTGTGTTTGTACACCTTAATTGAATTGTATTCATGCTTACTTTATGGGAGTTAATTGTTTGAAGTGTGCTTTGCTTAATAGCACACTGAACTCGTGTTAATTTTTACTTGGTTGATTAATTTCAGGTTTCATGAGAGCAAACATGACATAACTATTATTTTAGTAATTTGTGATTGGTGGATTTTTGATAGAGGTCGTATCGCACCAAATTAAAACAGTTAAATGCAGTATGCGAAAGTTGAACCAAGTCGTCTCCCAACGACCAATATTTTCGTCCAAAGTTTCAATTTCCATATGAACACAACACTATAACACAAGGGAGTTGGCAAATTCACAATGCAAATCAATAGATTAAATTAAATGCGACAGTGATTAAAAACGTATTGACATCCTTGATTCAAACATAATTTCACTTATCATAGGCCACCAAATTAACACATCTGCCTTCTCTCAATCCACTAGATAATAACCCACTAAGCGAAAGTTACAATGCAGTTTCATTATGCAATTAAACAATGCACACATCCTTAAATTCGTGACAATCAAACTACATACATTAACTATGAACATAACCTAACCCAAACATATGCAATTAATCTGTAAATTAAGCATAAATAGATTCACCACATGCATTCCCCGAATTTAGAACAAAGAGACATGGCAGATTTCACAAAACAAGCACAACCTCAAAGCTTCCTTGCATTTTTTTATCAAGGAGTCAATACACGAATTTAGCTAGACATGGAATTTTTGTAGTGTTGTGTTCATTTGGAAATTGAAACTTTGGACGAAAATATTGGTCGTTGGGAGACGACCTATTTCAACTTTCGCATACTGCATTTAACTGTTTTAATTTGGTGGGGTACGACCTCTATCAGTCTTCAACAACAAGAAGATGTTATTTGTGAACTTGAAGGATACTTGTGTTAATTAAAAGTAATGCTTGATGAGAGGAACAAAAAACAAACAGAGGATGAGAGATGTTCCTGCAAATGATGAGGATGACAAAAATGTTTGTGCAAAGGATGGGATGACAAAGATGTTCGTGCAAGGGCGGACCACATTGCTTTTATTCATAGACAACTCGCTTTTTCTAATGTTGGTGATTCTGAAAATTGTGAGGTGAATGAGAGTACTCAAGGTGAATATGAGGATGAAAACCATGTACCCAAAGAAGACCAAGAGCAATTACAGCAAAACAATTTTTATGTTCATTTCAAGCATCAACCACGTACATGCTTGAAGAGTCATGCTAATCAAACTCCATTAAGGGTGAATGACATTAGTTTTGTTAAAAGACAACCCATTTTTTCTGGTGTTGGTGACTCGCAACACTTTGAGGTGGATGACCCTACTGAAGATGAACATCGGTAAGAAAAACATGTAAACACTGAAAACCTAGAGAAATCGCACCAAATTAATTTGTATATTTGTTTGAAGCATCAACTATGCACACACTTGAAGAGTCCAACCGTTCGAACTCCATTTGCGACATATAGGAGGAAAAATGTCCCTAATTAGTTAAATATTAGTTTCAATGTTGATGAAATTTTGTTGTATAAAATTTAAGATATGAGTCATGGTGATGAAGTTTGTTGAAAAACTATATTTTTGACACCCTTTTTATTTGATCATATTGGGCCAATTATTGAACAACTGTTTTATGATATCAATTTATCTTGATTTCATTATATTTAGTTGATTTCATTATATTTAATTTGAATGATATGAATTTTGTACATAAATGGTACCTTAAAGTGATAAATTTTTAAAATTAACGTGTTATCACTTTGAGCTACTCACTTAATGAAAAAAAAATTCAGTCATTGTAATTTCTTAATGGTTACCTCTTTTTTATGTATTTTCCCAATTTATATAAAGGTTCATACCGCAATGTATAAAACATAAGCAAGATATGAACAATAACCAATGTTATGAATTTTGTATAAAAAATGTAACTCAAGATGACATGTTTTTAAAATTAGCGTTACAATTAGAGACATTTGTTCAATCATATAAAGTTGCGTTGATATTATTATGTTTTAGTCTTAATGTTGACCTCTTATTTATGATTTTTCCCAATTTATATATATGTTTATATTGCAATGTATAAAACACAACCAAGATATGAACAACATTCAGTTATATGAAGTTTGTACAAAATGTTTAACTCAGAGTAATAGGTTATTAAAAATATCGTGTCACTTAATGAAACAATTAATTGTTCAATTATTGAAATTTTCTTTTATTTCGTTATGTTTTAGTCTTAATGTTGACCTCTTTTTTATTATTTTGCCCAATTTATATAAAGACCTAAATATTGTAAGATATAAAGCACAACCAAAGAATGAACAATAGTCAATGATATGAAGTTCGTACAAAATGTTGAACTCATGGTGACAATTGTTTTAAAATTACCCTGACACTTAATGAAATAGTTGTTTAATCATAAGAATTTGCTTTGATTTGTTTATGTTTTTGTCTTAATGTTTACCTTTTTTTTATGATTTTGCCCAATTAATATATATTTTATATTGCAAGATATAAAACACAGCCAAGATATGAACAACAATAAGTGATATGAAGTTTATACAAAAAGTCTAAACTAGGGTGATAAGTTTTTAAAATTAACTTACCAGTTAATGAATTAGTTGTTCAATTATAGCACTTAGTATTTGATTTCTTTATGTTTTGTTCTTTAACGTTGGTTGATTTTTGACATGATACTTTGTCTTTCATCGTAGTGGAAGTTATTTTCATTGTAACTTCCATTTCACTGGATTTAATGATTTATTCGTTTTTAGTTTCACTAACTCAAATTAAGTTTACGTTGCAACAACAACACCAACGAATTGAACTATCCTTTGTAAACTATCAATATTGTCTAATCTAAAAGACATATTAATTATAGTCTTTCAATTTATAGGAAAATAACATACGACAAAAAAAGATATACAAATGACATTTCATCGTTTTAGTAATATCTTTAATGGTGATTGCTTTGCCACTGAATTGTAAACCCACAAAACCGTAGATATCTAAAGGCCTATCAATGTATAAACACCATTTGAAAGGTGTGTCTCCAATAGGAATAACTTGGGGCGAGCAGGGACAAGTTTCACTATCCCATACCCATTTCCAGAGAAAAAATTGATCCACATCCCCATCAATGTATCAAATTTTTTTTTCATCCCCATCTCTACTAGTTAATAAGTATATACTCTTACCCGCACCTGTACCCGTACCAATTTTCTTACTATTTCAATATTATTTAATTAATTTTAATAAAATAATAAAAATTATGGTATATAAAACATAATATTGTCAAATATTCAAAATTAAAAGAAGGGTGTTCGTCTTTCTTCAATGTCAAATATTTAGAACAAAAAATTACAATTGTCTACATTTCAAATTAAAATACCAAATAAAATTTCACGGCAGTAAATTTTTTTTATTAAATTATAGTAAATAAAAATTATTTTTACAACTAAAGTAATAAAATTACACTTATGATAATGAATTAGAAAATAATAATAATTATATAAAAAATATCAAAATTGTATTATACAATATAAAAATAAACAACAAATAAAAATATTAAAAAAATGATCAAATTGAAAAAATTTGATAGGCGGTTGAATGAAAATATGAAATCGTACTATGAAAAATAAATATATAGTTAAGGGTATGTGATAAGATGAAAAATACTTCTTCAAATAAAACAAAAAATTAATAATAATAGAATAAAAAAGATAAGATTTTTATATTACCTAATAAATCAAAGGTTTCTACTATTGAACACTTAAAAAGACAGTGTTAAACATTTTCATGTGAAAAGAAAATATAAACAAATAAAAATATTAAAAAGAGTAGAAATAGTCAAGTGTGAGAAATAAAAAATATTGAATTGACATATATCATTTGAACATAATTGCAAAATGGTTGTGTTAAGAGAAAAAATATCTTGAAGATGCGAATGAATTTCTTGACAAGTGAAACAATTAAAATAAATAAAAAATTTTAAAGTGTTTTATATATATATATATATATATATATATATATATATATATATATATATAAGTTTACTTAATAGGGTATAAGTATTTTAATAATTTAAACAAGGACTAGGATAAGGTGAGGATGGGTATTATGGTGGTTATGGGACGGGACGGGATGGGAAAAATATGTACATCTTCATCCCCATACCCAATTCAAAAAGTCGAGTAGTCCCCATGCCCAGTCAATGTGGGGATTCCTCGTCAAAACATGGATGAGTTCATTTGCCATCCCTAATTTCAAATTTATGAATAATGTTTACTCGTAAGCACACCATTCATTTCAATGATGTATTTTTTTTTCTCAACATAATTACAAAGTCATACCTATAGTTCCATAAAAAAAAAGAAAAAAAACACAACATTATTTCATGTCAAATTAATCTAGCATTTCAAATTAAACAATCTTACCTCGTTTTAATTATCTACTTTGTCTTTAGCCTTACTACTGTTAGTTTTGAAATGATGAGTTTAGCCAAGAAGGGGGGTTGAATTGACTTTATAAATCTTTTTCGAAAGCTTAAACCTTTTTTCATTTGAATCTAATGGACTGGAAAGTTTGGATGTAAATGTAGCAGACCAGTATACTTTCAGTCGATTAAAATATAAAATAGCAGGCTAAATTGTTCTTGATGCTATGAAACAATCGATTAAAAAGACAAATCATTCGGCTAAAATACTGGAGATTTATGCAAAATGTAGAATTCGCAAATTCAACTCAAACAACAATCTTTTACATACAAGACTTGTTCCAATCAGTATTTTTAACAAGTATACAGCCTCAGATTACACAAGAACGCATTAAATCACACCAAAGATCAAATTGTTTGGTTTTCTTGAGTTTTTAGAGTTTCAAAGAGAGTGAGATGAGGGAGAGAGATATGCACAACTGTTTTTATACTGGTTCATTCAATCACAGAGTTACATCCAATTTACCAAGACAACCTGAGCCTGGTTTCCACTATATTCAAAAGTTTTACAAATCAAACACCAAGATTACACTTTTGAACAACAAAACTCACAAGATTTTTGACTCACAAAAATCTAGACACACCCTATAAAAATCACACTTGTAGACCTGAAATCACATCAGGCAAACTAACCAGAGGCACAAGAACATCCAAACCTAATGATGCCTCAAACAACAACCAAGATCAACCAAGATCTTCAAAATACAAGTTCTAGTTGTGTATTGTAGAGAGAGATAGCTTTCCAGAGATGAATGACAAAATTTTGTGCACAAAAACTCATATTCGCACCTCTGCTCGCGGAAACACAACTTACATAGTCTGGTTTAAGTGAAAATAGTCGATTGAATTTTTCGTACAGTCAGTTGATTTCACCTAACTTAAGTGAAATCAGTCGATTGAAAAATAATTCAATTGACTGAATGCATTCAGACCAGAAACTATATACAACAAGCCTTTTAACTTGCTAAAACCCATTTTAACAGATTAAAAGAGACACACTAAGGCACACAAGACATCTAACCTATTTCATATAACCTACCAACAAGATATAACACTAACACATTACATTTAACATGTTATTTTCATATTTAACACACTAAAACTAAATCTTCAAGTGGATCTTCATCAATCTTCATCAAACACTTAAGATCTTCATGCACATGGCTTTATCAATTCTTTGCTTCAAGCTTGCTTGTGCCAACAACTACCACCATGGTTGATACAAAATTTATTACACCAAAAATAATACTTGATAAAACAAAGAAATATATTTTCCAGAAGGCTTAAAAGATCTTTCTCATGTTGAGTAGAAGCTGGTACAATAGGGAGATTGAAAATTAATAGATTGTCCTAGATTTCTAGGTACAATGATTATAGATAACTCAACATTTAATTCCCTACTAAAGTCCTACTCACTACACTAGCATATATAATTATTTCAACACTCCCCTTCAAGTTGGAGCATACAAATTGTATACCAAACTTCGAACAAATAAACTCAATCTAAGATCCCCTTAAGGACTCGGTGAATACATATGCGAGTTGGTCATTTGATCCAACAAACTCGATATATATTTCTTTTGTCAACAACTTTTCACGAAAAAAATGACAATCAATTTCTATATGTTTAGCTTTCTCGTGAAACACTGGATTTGATGAAATGTGGAAAGTAGCTTGCTCATCACAATACATATTTATAGTTTGGATTTCACAGAAGTTAAGCTCTTGAATGATCTGCTTCACCCATATAAGCTCACAAGTTGGTGACGCCCTTGGCCTATACTCAGCTTCAATTGTCGATCGAGCCACTACATTTTGCTTCTTACTTTTCCATGAAATAATGTTTCCTCTTAGGAAAATATAATATCCAGTAGTAGACCATTTGTCAATAGGTGAACTTGCCCAATCTGCATCATAGTACCCAAAGACCTGAATGCTTTGTCTATCTACATATAACAATCCTTGCCCAAGAGGCTTTTTAAGGTACCTTAGAATGTGAATGATAGCATTCCAATGGCCAACACATGGAGCCTGCATGAACTAGCTAACCACTCCCATTGCAAAAGATAGATATACCTTGTAATAGTGAGATAAATCAGTTTTCCAACTAGCCTCCTATATCTCTTTAGATCAGATAATAATTCACCTTCTTTTGTCATTAATTTCTGATTTGGGTCCATAGGACCGTCTACAGGTCTATAATCAATCATTTTTGTTTCTTGTAATATATCAAGGGCATACATTCTTTGAGAGATTACAACTCCATCTTTTTATTGAGCTACTTCAATGCCCAAAAAGCATTTGAGGCTTCTTATATCCTTGGTTTGAAAATGTTTACACTAGTACTCCTTCAGTTGATATATTCCAGTAATATCATTTCTTGTAATGACTATACCATCAACATAAACTATTAAGTAAACATATTTACCGAGAGATGTATGACAGTAAAAGACTGAAGTATTTGTTTCACTACGTGTTAGCCCAAATTTTTAAACCATGGAGCCAAATTTTCCAAACCAAGCTTGTGGTGATTGCTTAAGGCTACATAGAGAGTGATGCAATTTTCATACCATACCAGACTTCCCCTGAGCAATAAACTCACGAGGTTGCTCCATGTAAAATTCTTCCTCAAGATCACCATGTAGGAAGACATTTTTTATATCCAATTGATGAAGTTGCCAATGACGAATTGTAGCCATGGCGAAGAAGAGATGAATGGTAGTCATCTTGGCTACAGGAGAAAAAGGGTCACAATAATCAAGGCTATAAACTTGCATACACCATTAGGGCCAATTTTAACTGCATACACCCATCGACAACCAACTTCCCTTTTGCCTGGTGGAAGGGGCATAAGCTCCCAAGTATTATTGTGATCAAGCCAGCATTTCTGCAATCATGGCTTGTTGCCATCCAAGGTGATCAACTGCTTTTTTCACATTTTTGGGAATAACAACAAAAGATATCAAAGTCCAGAAGCCACCCTTGATGAAGTCTCCCTAGGGAATTTAAAAATCCTCACTATTTTTGCTTCTCCTCTCTGGGTCTTTTGTCCCCTTGATCTGAAATGGCCACTGGAAGTTCTATAAGTGCTATTTCATTCTCTAGAAGTCCATGCATTACTTTCGAGAAATTGGATGGCCAAAATTATATATCTTGGTCCGCTATCGTCGAAATGTGGTTTCTTGGTCAAAGTCATCATGACCACCTTGAGAAAGATGGAAGCCACGTACCTATTGAAAAAGTTGAACAGTGGAAATATGCAGATTTCCAACTATTTGCTCTGTCATGGAGATCGTTGGAACCATGACTTTTGATGTTCCTTCGAGCCTTCAAAACATGTCACTCTTTTTGGAAGAGGGCTCAAAACATCTATGCCAATGATATCCCACGCCTTTATGATTCTACAAACAAGCTTGCAAAAAAACACTCATGTTAACTAAAAACGCTAAAAATATCAATTAAAAAAAATTCATAAAGGTTATCTAACCTATCCACTTATTGCATGCAAAATTGAGTGTAGTTAAACACTTCAAATAATAGTATAAGTAAGAAGATTAACATCTTCTTATCTTCAACTACAATTCATGAAACTAACTACCCAAACCCAAAATCAACATTCCAACCAATCATTCACAGCCAAACCATTACATTCAAAACATTCAAATCACAAAAAGAATCCCAAACACGACAAAAGAAATATCACACTTTTAACCTAACAACAACAAAGATGAAAACCTATTTATCGCCATGGAAATGGAGTTACAAGATCATTACCAAGAAGAGATGAAATGGGGATTATTTGTATGTAGTACGACGTTCATGAGGGTGAGAACAATCACACAGTAAACCTAGTTGTACTTATGACTGACACAACCTAGTGTGTGAGAATGCCTATGGAATACTGCAATGTGGTTTCCTTTGAGCCAAAAGGAGACAAGACTTAGACAATGACAATAATAGCTTCAATGGTCTTACAACCAAAGGCTCGCAACCATTAAGAGAACAAAAATAGTGTTTTCTAGGGACTAGAAGAATGAACGAAGTGGAATGAGAGAGTGACACACACCTTTAATGAGATGAACAGTTTCGTTTCAGCAAGAAGGAGAAATTGGAAGGGATGAGCGATTTCGTTTACGCGAGCAAGAGAGAATGGATGCAAAAACCGGGTCTTCTCTTTCAAAAGCTTATCACATGCCCTTTAAATTTGCTTAAATCTAGCGCATAGAAAATGCCACTGTCAACCATCCCTTTGCAAATGGAAAAATCAAATTACACTTCAATTGTCTCATAGGTGTGTCAAAGAAATTAAGTCAATGTATCATTTTTGTAAAAATATTTACAAATATTATAAATAAAAAGTGACACCGCCAACTTATTAGTTGAGAGAATTTAAGAGGAGTACATGAAAACATGGGTGTGAGGACAAAAATTGGTTGTTAGTCCATTTTTTTCAAAAAGAGGTATGAAAAGAAAAATGAGGGTGTGAACATAAGATGGATTGGACATAAGCACATTGTGAAAATGGGGTGCCAAAATAAATGAGAGAGTGGGAATATAAAACGTGTTGGCTACAAGCCTATTGTGTAAAAGTAGTTAGAAAATAAAATAAGGGAGTGTGAATATAACATGTGTTGGGCCACAAGCTCATTGCGAAAAATAGGTGTGAAAATATAATATGAGTGCGAAGATAAAATGTGTTGGGCCATAAGCCCATTGTGAAAAAGAGTGTGAAAATAAAATGCAATGGTTTGGGTATTAAAAATAGATTGGGCTTGTTAGCCCATTGAAAAAAAAAAGTGTTAAAAAGAAAACACAATGATGTAGGGGTTTCTACTTCCTACACTTAATTTATTTCTTCTGACACCCCTCTAAATTTTTGAAATGTGCATTTTGTCATTGAGTAAAATACCCATTGTACCTCCTGAGTAAAAGGTAAAAAAACAACCCTAATTATCTCTTCCTATTTCGTCGTCGTCCCTCCTTTCGTCTCCCTTTGCACCTTTGTTTCTCAGGCCACTACCATTATTGTGCACTTTCATTTTTTATCTTTGAATACTAGGCGTTCTCCTCACAACTCTCACTACACCTTCATTGGTTAGCTTGAGAACATCATTAACCCATGCACCCTTCCCTCTCCTATTTTTGTCCCGCATGTCCCTAAATGCATAATTGATCTATCTATGCCTTCACAAAATTTTCTTTGTGAGGAATGATCCATGTAGTACTGACATATTCAAAGAATAAAAGCCATGGAGTATAAAGAATTTTAAGTCTATCCACATAACCATCAAATGAGTTTGCATCAATACAATCCATAATAGTTCCCCATGCATCCATCACAACATCCCACACCTCTGCATAATCCAATAACATTTTGCCATTTGCGCGAACAATTTTGTTAATATGGAAGCATCAAAGAATTTAGTCAGATTCAGGAAATATAGTTTTTGTAGCATTAATAAAAGTTAAGTCCCTATCACTTACAATGACTTTAGGAAATTCATTAGATCTAAAAAAATAACACTTTTAGTGTAAGACCCGAGGAATTTAACTAATTAACTAAATAATTATTTAATAAATGCGGATAGTGGGATCCTTTATGGCATTTATTGCTAACTTTTAAGATGTTGAATAGTACTAGCTCAAATGGTTGAGAGTACTTGGTTATTATGAAAGGACTTGGGTTTGAGTCCTATGTATGCCAAATTGTGTGTTATTTTAATTGTGTATTATTTTTATAATATGATTGATCATGATGAGTGATAATATAATCCTAGATTTTATAAGAATTATCACAAAACATGAAATGGTTGAATTGGTTGTGCACTTGGTTTGGAATTGGATGGTTATGTGTTCAAACCTTGTTAAACATGAATTAAGCTTTCTTTTTGCCAAAATTCTTTTTGGCATGAATGTGAAGGGCCAGAAACCCTAGCTGTCAAATGGGCAACTAAGAGGGCTGGAAAAACAACCAATAATGATTCTTGAATGGAAATTACAACCATCATTAAGTGATTTTCGGTTTTTGACATTAACCCTAATTAAAGCATGGCTAAGAGGCCAATAGAGGGAAAGAGAGAGAGTTTTTCGAGACTATCAATAATGAGTACATTGAGAGGAGTGTTTTTAGCACGTGGGATCAGTGAAACATTGCAGCAAGGTGTAAGAGTGGTAGCAAAGGAGGCCATTGGTGATCAAGGGGAAGCTCTAGAATCATCAAATTTAAACAAGGAATCCAAGTTAGGGGAGCTGGATCCGTGATTTTTAATTCGTGTTATTATTTTTACATGCTGAATGATTATTTGGAAGCCTAAACTATGATAATTGTGTGTAATTTCATGTTTCTAGAAATTTTCCAGAGACCGTCTAGCGAGCCTTCAAAGTTGTCAGGCGACTTATTCCTTGTCTGTGTAAATTCTAGGTTCCTAAGAGTAACCACTTGGTGACATGAACTAACCGCCGAGCGACGCATGCTTCCAACCCAGTTTTTTGGGTTTTGTTTGAACGACCTAGATGTGATGAACACCTGCCAGACAACGCAAGCATATTTGACCCGATTTAGGGTTTGTGGGTCCTAGACTTTTTCTGATTAGTGGAAAGAAGTGTTCTTAATTAAAAGGTGCTTGAAAACAAATTATTTGTGAAATTGTAGTTTGGCGCGAGAGAATTGAATGAAAATGGTTACATATGAATATTAGGGTTGAAAAATAGGGGGTTCTGGGACTTGAATAATAATTTGATGGCGTAAAGAATGGTATTAGACCCTGTGCGATGGAAGCTTTAGGAATTAACAGTGGACTTGAACATGTAATTACAGCGTAATAAGTTGGAAAGTTTAGGGTTCGCATATGCAGGGGAAATTCGGGGTTTTTTCAAAACTGCATGAACTGCCTGGTCGCACCTTAATTGCTGCCAGGCACTAAATCAGAGCAGTGGATGTAACATCCCTACTAGATATTACTTAAATAAAATAAATAAATAATAATTGAAATTCAAATGTCATGATTTATTATTCCCAAATGCGGGAAAAATTCATAAGTTATACAACATCCTAAAAAATTAAATTAGCAACTCCAAAAAAAAACATAATTGTTTTACATCTTCTCAATTTAACGGTTTGAAACTAAAAATCATAAATGACAAAAATAATTCCCATGTTATCCTTCTCTCCATCGCTATGCACCACCAGTATCATTTGGAATATCATCTGCTCTCGTGTGATAAGACACATGATTATCGCCAAACACAAATAGAAAGGGTGAGCTCATAAACAAATATCACATAATGTGATACATAAACATTCAGTCAAGTTACTTTAATCTAGTTAATTCTTGTCCAAGACCCTATTGCCCCAAGGTTTTCCAACCTTCAAGTCACACAAATAATTGACCATGGACTCAGGATATATGATGCTTCCACGAAGCTGCCCGCTCGTGGTCTTGCCGCTACAAACCTCCCCGCCCGTAATCCAACTCTATCGACCTCCCCGCCCGTAGTCCAACACATGTGATCCATCACCAGCTACGAACCTCCCTACTCGCAACAACTCTCAAGTGTGAACATGAAACATATGAACCTCCCCGCTCGTATCCCCACACAAGGGCATCAGGATATGAACCTCCTCGCTCATATCATCATGTGTTCATCATCAGCCATGAACCTACCCGCTCATGACACAATCAACATCTCATGATCCAAGTCTCACATCACAACACACCAAAACGCAAGGAAGAAAAATCACTGCCTACAACCCTATCAATGATGGGGTATAAGTGGTATGAAGTTGACAATGGCTTACTGAGAATTAGCAAGAGTGATCTTAACAAATCAAATGGTTGGTATACTTGGGTTGGTGAACCTATATGGAAATAGGAATATTGGTAATAAATTAAGAAGTGTGTAAATAAAGACTGTAGGATATGATGTTAGTAACTTGGTGAAGGTTACCGTGTGTTTCTATGCCTAGATTAGGGATGTAATCTGCTCTATTGTGCTGAAAACCAGTAAATTCGCATTACTGGTGTAGCGCCTAACAGGGAGGCGAACCGCCAAACGATAGTTACAAATCCAGAAAGCTACTAGAATGCATGGTGCTTGGCGGTGAGGGTGGTCCCACCAAGGGGTATCTGCAACATCAAGGCTTTAGGAGGCGTGTGGCGCTTGGCAGTAGATGGTTTTCGTCAAGCGGTCTACAACAGATTTTGACTGGTGGTTCTAGAGCAGCGCCAAGCGATAATGCAAGAGCAAAATGTTTGTATGCATTAGATGTGCGTGGTCTACAAGGTTTTGGGTGATACCTTAAAGATGGACTTGTTGGAGCATTCCTTGAGTTGTGGTTCATAATGGTATCCCTTGAGTTGTGGCTCGGGATAAAGGGTAAACACGTGACATTCCTTGAGTTGTGGCTCAGGATGGCAGATGGACACGAGCATTCCTTGTGTTGTGGCTCGGATTGACGAGTGTTGCCAGTATGAGTATGTGAGTTATTGATTGTACGAAGGGTCTCCACTCGATTGTGCAATCATAGGTTGTGGCCAATGATGTACCAATCTTGTGTTGAGAGTACGAACTATGGTTCATGTTGGGAATTCACCTGGTGTTACGGAGTGTGGTCCGTAGCATGTTTCTCGTACGTGTTCTATAAGTTGTGGCTTGTAGGTGTGGCAGTAAAGGGTATCTTGAGGTTACCATCAAAAGATGTAGAACATGGATAACATGGTAGTGGCCATGCAATATGGAATTAGAGGATAGATTTTCTCTTATCCGTGTGTGCTTACATATCTTAATTGTATATATATTTTGGTATTGTTAGCTCACCCTATCTGCTTGTGATTGACGATGATCGTATAATTAATTACACGGGAGCATATGTTATTGCAGGTGATGTTGGTGAGGGATAAAGTCGGAGTGGGGGCTAGCATGGGACTATTATCATATGGATTTTCTTTTATGATTTTATAAACAATGTTTTACTAGACATTGAGTTTTGTAATGGTTGTTAAAATTTATGGATTTTGAGTATTGGTGATGTAATTGACGGTTTTAATTTTTCCCGCGTTTCGGTAAATGATATTATATTAAATGAAGTTTTGTTTTCGTTTCCTATGTTATTTATTAAAATTAGTAATATCCAACCAAGATGATACACTTAGTCTTTCGAGAGCCCAAATGAAGTTATTGTGACGATAAAAAAATTCTATATATTTATTTATTATTATTATTATTTTCTACAATGTACTTATAAAAATTTAAAGACAAAATTATACAATGATATATAATTATATTTGAAATATTCACATTTATATATATATAGATATATATCTATATATATAGATAATATATATATCTATATATATCTATATATATCTATATATATAGATATATATATTATCTATATATATAGATATATATAGATATAGATATATATATATATATATATATATATATATATATATATATATATTTACATTAATATATATATATAATATATATAATAAATATAT
>Ga0214544_1003043_pt1 | contig 35030 bp, 15 predicted proteins | sample CNSS3metaG_FD_160074 | JGI IMG/M metagenome (GOLD analysis project Ga0214544, IMG submission 160074) | Root nodule microbial communities from cowpea collected in UCLA plant growth center, Los Angeles, California, USA - CNSS3 | ecosystem: Host-associated > Plants > Roots > Nodule | place: USA...
CATATTGTGTGCTTACATACTCAGTGTTCTTTTTGTTAAATTTTTTATTTTTTAAGAAAATAATATAAAATAAATTTTGATTTTTTTTATTAATAATATATATGTAATAAAAGTCTCGTGTTTAAAGAAAATTGTACTAGTTATTAAAATTTAAAATAATCTACGATATACAAATATAATAAAAGTAATTAATTGTATCTTTCTTCTTAAAAATTTAAACTACAGTAAAAACATATATGTAATAAAAATATTGAAACTAAATAAAATTATAATAATTACTGAAATTAAAAATATATCTATATATGTAACTGTAATAAAAATATTTAATTATATTTTTAATATTAACTGTAGTAAAAATATATCCATAATAAAAATAATGAAATTAAATAAAACTTAATACTTATTAAAATAAAAAATTATCTAGTATATACAAATCCCAATAAACAACAAATGAATAATAGTTTTGTATAATAAATAGATTGAATATCAAAATGAAAAGTTTAATCTTTTAAGAAAATAATTAAATAATTATATCATTATACTAAAATACTTATATAGTTAATTATTATTAATAATATTATTAAATCTTTTTATCGTATAAATGTATTTATTTTATTATTATTATTTTTTATTATTAAGTTATGGATTTGTATTATATATAATATAGTATATAGATATACTAAGGAAAAAAAAAGGCATGATAATGTAATAAAAGTTAGTAATTTAATTATGATATAGTAAGATGTACTAAAAAACATTTGTATACATAGATTAATGAGTTTAGTTGACAGATAGAATGAAATAAATGGAATACTGAAATGACATGCATAATTCACTTTTCTTTTCTGCTGTTGTTATTAAGGTGCCTCTGCCAACACAAACTGATATACGATAAGACGTTTCAGTGTCACTCATTTTTACATTATTTCAACTTCTGTTACCACTCCATTCCAAATCATAATAAACTGGTTACATGTGCATGTTATGCAGCGTTTCCTTTTAGAGTTTGGACTTTATTTTTGTATAATTTAATTATCATTTATATTTTATAAATCGTGATAGCTTGTGTGGTGTTGGTTACAAAACATTAAATTAAAACATAAGAATGAACTGAGTAAAAAATATTAACATTAAAAATTATAATAGATCTAGGTACACCAGACAGAAATCGAAACACCACAAACAGGAACTTCAACATAACATCACAACTCAGCTAAAGGCTTAATTTGTCACATAAAGCTAAGGGAAGGGTTCTACCATTTTAAGAACACACGCAACATTGGAACAATACCATTTGATGTCCGATTTGTGCCACGGATGTAACTACCTATGGCACGAATATTGTGAACAGAAACACCAATTCCACCAGCTGATTTGCTAATGATAGCACACTCCTTCAAAGTGTCATATATTCCCTCTATACTATCATCTTTCATGCACACAAGGAAGCAACTACTCAACTGCCAAAGCACATGAGCAGATCCAAATAAATGAGAGCTAGGATTATCAAATATCAAACTGCATGCTTACAAAAAGAGGAAGAATTGGAGATAAAGAGCATTAACATATACTGTACCTGTGGTCTAGGTGTTCCCGCATTGAAAAGAGTTGGAGATGCATGAGTGAACCACCGTTGAGACATCAAGTGATAAGTTTTGACAGTAAAGTCAATGTCTTCCTTATGAATTCCAACAACAACCCTCATCAACATGTGTTGTGGTCTTTCCACAACCTTACCTTGAACCTTTAAGAGGTAGGACCTCTCAAGGGTTTTGAAACCAAAATAATCGTAGTCAAAGTCCTTATCGTAGATGTTGACAAAAGAAGAAGATTGATTAAAAGATTTTGATGATGATAAAGATGCTGAAGAAAACACTTGAAGATATTGAAGACAATATAGTTTATATTTAAAAATTCTTATTGTAATAGATTTAAACTTTTTCTAGTTAGGTGTAAAATTGTTAGAACAACAGCCAACTCGCAACTCCTCTGAGACAAACTCATTTTTCGCAAAATTTAGTATGGTAATCGATTACCAACTTATAATAATCGATAACCAACTCAAAAAATTATATTTTTCAAAACTCACTTAAGATAATCGATTAACACTACAAAAATTTGTGTTTGAAAATCACTGCAATAATCGATTATCTTAAGTGTTAATCGATTATCCTTGGTAGTTTCAGTTAAACTCTTCATTTCTAACTCAGTCTGTGAAAATCTCTTTAAATAGAACTCAGTTTCCAAACTTCAAACTACCTTTTTAAGATTCAGAGTTCTTGTGTTGTGACTGTAAAGTGTTGCTCTATGAGATTCTTAAAAATAGCTTTGAAAAGCCTAGTGTGAGTGAGTGATAACTTTTTCTAAGTAAAGTTCTTAGAAGATTGAGTGCTGTGTTGTTGTTAGGAAAGCTGGTCATCCTCTGTGTGATTCAGGGGGAGCTTTTGTTCATCTCTTGTGGTTGTTCAAGAGAGGTGTTTTATAATCCTTACTCTTTTATAATTTATTGTAATCTGATTATTATAGTGATTGAGTTAATCTCTTTGTTTAAGAGATTAACAACTGGACGTAGGGTCTTTTGATCTGAACCAGTATAAATATCAATGTGCATCTTCCTCCCTTAACCTCTTTATTTATCTGCACTTGGATTTAAAGTAACTGTTATTTTAAGTTAATCAATTAAATTTTGAGAAAAAGTTTTAAAACCTGTCAAGACTTATAAAAATCCAATTCAGCCCCCTCTTGGTTTTTGACCCTTGTTTAGTCATTCCGCTGCGCGATACCAACAATAGATTATTTCACTGTCCAATCGAGCAGCATTCTGAAGCATAACAGAAAACAACACAAACATGAAAATCCTATCATACCAAAACATTAAATTCAAAGTATGTAAAAATGATAAAAGGCCACCTTTGGAACTCTATGTGATTTCATCCAAGATCTTCTCCACCTCAAGCAACAACTTTTGCAATTTTGGAATATTGTCCTCGAGTTTTGGTATCAAATTAGTTCATTCCTTGCTTTATTTCATAAAGGCTTCAATTTTGGATGAATTGAAGCTTTCTCTTGCCATTTTAACAGAGACAACTTGTTCAACAACTAAGTTGTATATAGTATCCTGCGATGCCTACAATCATTATGAGAAATTTAGGGTAAAAACTGTAATATTTGAAGGAAGTAAAATTATAGTAAATTCATTGGTATCAGTCCTGCACCCACTGCCTTAAACAAACAACAATTTAAAATGAAACATAACAACATCAGGAAAAATCACAACCATAATCCAACAACATAAAAGCAAGAAATCATAAACATAACTAAAGGCATAAAATAGATAAACGTAGAGATGTCAACCTTAAGCCACACACATGGCAACTAAAAAATAGTTTTCCAATAAAAGTCTGATTTATTTGGTAAGAACTTACCAGTGGACCACTTGCTACATAACGTAAACCAATAGATTCCCCATATTCTTTCCAGAAGGCAAACTTCTCAGAGGTAACGTCCAACTTCTGCAGCTATAAATATTACTTGAGATGGTTTCGAGAGGGTATCCATCATCATTTGGTCATCCAGGGAAACAACTATTTCCCACATTCGTTTCACAAGTTTGAGAAAAGGAGTGTCCTTGTCTGAGAATTACAGAAAAAGAAAAATCACTGAAAACTTATGTTATTCTGAATGGAAGTTGATTGTATCATTGTATGTAACTTATAGAAAGGTAAGAGGTGTTTTCTACATCGTGGAGTTTGGCAACCACAAGCAGAAGTTCGAGCCAAGACATGCAAACTTGTCAAGTTGTCATCACCTCTGGCATAGGCTAGCGTGTCCTTCTCCTTTACCATTTTCAGGGCTAAATCTACAAGATATTCCAACTTCCGTGGATTGTAAATTCTAATGACACCATTAAAATTAACATAACAGTATTCATGCAAGATTATATGAAGAAAAAATGCTTATCGTAGAGGCCACAATTTATAGAAAGAAAGAAAAGTGTGGTCCAATTGAGCTCTTCAAATATGTGTTTGGTTTTAGGGAAGAGATGCCATGCCATTTCAGTTCTTCCTTGTAAAACAGCCAAGTGAAAAGGAGTGAAATATCCTCCACCCCTGATTGTTGGCAAGGATTCATTTTTTTCTCTCCATCCTGTAGAAACACAGAAGTAGGACAGTTATTAGTCCCAAGATAGTGTGTGATGGATGGTACACTTGGTGCAGATTGATGCAATGAAAATCAAAATTTCATCTATAAATATACTTGGCATTCATATTAATGGTAGATCCAAACCCAATTAAACACAAATAATAAATACTCTCACCATCAAGAAAAGTATACTACAATGTGAATCTGCATTGTAGTGTAAATTATAGGTGAAACTCTAACTCTGATTATTAGATTAAAAAACATTCCAACCTGATTATTACATTTAAAAACAGTCCTGAAGGTCTATGCACTCTATGACATTCAAGAAAAATAAATCTCACCTTTGTATTGCTTTGGAATTGACAATCTTAATAGGAAATACCAAAACCTAAAATTTTTGCATTCAGTCCTACACCATAAAAAATCCTCATCAGAAGACTAAAACCCCCATAAAAGCATAAGGTTAAGAAGACACTCGTAAAGGCATAAAATATCATAATAAACATATTAGTGGTTTAATAAAAAAGTTAAAACTGAAATATAAAAGACACATGCATACATCACAGTTATGAGTTAGAATAAATACTTACTTGATTAGGAGACTTCTCACATATATTGTTCAGAGCTTCAAATACTGGTTGGGTTTGTGATAATAATAAAATTACTTGAAAGCTTTAACCTTTCTTCAACCTTTCTACAGAAGGAAGTAAAACCATGACATGAGTAACTCATAAAACATAATACATATTCAAATTTAGAAAGCAGCCAATAACATCTGTCACAGAAACAAACGAAAGCCAAATCATAAATCTTACTTGATCAAAGGAAAGAAATAAGTAACTTTGAAGAATTAATAAAACCTCTTAATAATGATTTTTCATTCTTCTACCTTGAGAACTTCGTCTTGGGTCTTTAAAAGTCTTCGATCTACTCTTCAATAGAAGAAACGTTAAAGTACAAAGGGAAAGAAGAATAAGAAAAATTAGAAAACTCTAGAATACACAAATGGTGCTAACAAAAAAAAAATACATACCTTTTTACACGAAAACTTGGAGTCAGCACCTCAAGATCGCAATCCTCACAAACAGAAACGACAACACGATTCCGAACCAGCGCCATCACCAGAAACCGCACTTGTCCCTATCGTCATCCTCGTTATTCCAACACAATCAACCAAAGTGAAAGCAACATACATCAACCAATTTTGTAACAACTAAATCAATTTTTTCTTGGAACCGAAAAATGGAAGAGGAGCAGAAAGGGTGTTTAGAAGGGAGAGAAGACGAAAGAAATTTGAAATTCATAAGCCATCCTCGTAAGTCACAAAACCTAAAAGATGAGCGGGAAGGGAGGCGGAAAGGTTAAAAAAGTTAAAAGAGGAGAATAACAATAAAACCAAAAAATTGAACAGATGTCAAAAAATTAGATATGGGTATAAGGATAACTTCCAGAAAGGTTTGTTTTCTTATAGTTTAGATATTGTTTTCATATTTATTTAATTTTATTAGTCTTTATACACGTCCAATATTGTACGTGGCACGGAAGTTTTTCGAATAAAGGATACATTATAGAAAGTATATAAATAATATATTACATCTTTTACACCCGTTTATAAAATGACTTTTGTTATTAAGATCAATCTTTAAAAATATTATCAAAAGTATGTATCCACTGCTTTTTTGTACGACAATAAAATATTATTATTATAATTATAAAAATAAATATAAATAATATTTACAATTTTATTGTATATAATTATTTTAGTTTAGAAAAATTGTTAAATTTAAAATTTATTCAAAGAAATGATTAAATTCGAGTGTTGTGGTTCAATCTAAATTTGTGTTATATGTATAAAATGGAAGATGAAGTAAAGTTGCATCAAAATTACAATATGAATAAGTTAGACCAGTAATTTTAAAAGCATCATGCAACAACTTAAGGATTAGCATAATATCATGAAGTGATTATAAAAGGAAAAGATATTATATGGTGCAAAAGAATTTAAATTAAAAATATGCAATCGTATATGATTTATTTAAAATGATATGATGTTAATAAGAGACACAAAATTTATGAAGAAAAAAACGTCTAAACAATCTACATAATTTTCTAATAATTCAATTTCATCATGAAGCCAACAATTTAAGGTTAGAATCTAAATTGCATGCAAAATATTTATCAATAGGAATATAGTTTATACCTATTGAAGTTTATGTAGCTTTGAAGTGTTAAAAGGATCCAAGAAATTATGAAAAGATAGCATGTTACACTTATGTAAAAGTTTGGCATTGGAGACAGAATGTTTTATGGTTGAGAAAGGTTGACATCATATTCTATGTTTTTTTTATACTTTAAATCTATTAAAAACATAAAATTTAAGTGATCACATATTTTCTTCACTGAATTCAACTCATAATATTTCATATCTAATTATTTTTAATCAGATTAAGTATCTAATATAGTAACAAAGATAAAAAAAAAAGTGATGAGATAAAAAATGTTCCATGCCTCCAAAGGTTAGGGGCTTTCACTAGATCTAAGATTAAAAATGAATTGAGATTCCATTTTAGTTTCATCTTACTTCCATTGATACGAAACTTTGCAAGTTTGGTTAATGTTAGAGAAAACAACTTTTGTATTAACCAAAATGTTTTAGAGTGTTTAAATCCAACAATTCTATATTTTGCAATAAAATTTAAGTGAGAAATAATACGCTACATCTATAATTCCATCAATTCCTAAAATTTTAGCAAAAAAATAAATATGAACACTTATAAACACAGTCTCTTCTGCAACCAAAAATACCAAAATACCAATGTATGTTTTACATGTGCAGCATCATAATTAATTAATTTCCAAAATATCACTACTGCCTTTAAAACTCTTTTTTTTTTTTTGGAATTACAACTTCCAGAGGTGTCATACTCATTCTCATCTCTCCCTAAAAGTGGTTGTTAACTATGTTTTGTTAACATGATGCAGTTATTACTAACATAAAACGTGATAAAATTAAAAATTATGATTTTATTTACAGAAACAAAAGATAAAGTACCTTAAATTTCTGGAATGAAAAACCTAATTAAACCTAAAAATGCATAGCAGATAATTTATATGTAATATGAAAGTTGGATATGAGTGGGATGGGAGTAGAGAATATGAGTTCCATTGAGATAAAAGAATGAGGTGATATGTTGTGGTAGTCAGTGAAGATGAAGCTGATATAATGAGAAGAAGAGAAAAGACACAAATTAAAACTCAAACTTCCTATTAGTTTCAAAATTATTTTAGATACAATTTAAATTTAAAAGTTTAGAAGCATAACGTCAGTTTTATCAAAAAGCGAGTAAATAATTGTCATTATAAAATATTTTTCACGTAGTGTCTAGTATATTTACCAAGTGACGTTGTTTCGTGTCTATATGATTATTTTGATTTTTGTTTTAGTATTTTAAAAAAATAATGAAACAATTTTTGTATATAAAAATAATTAGAATTCCAAAGTTTTATTTTATAATTGCGCAAGATCGTGGTGTTATGCTTGAGATTGTAAAATCAATTAATTAAGTCGAGTTGATGACAAAATCAATTAGTAATGACTCAATTGAAAAACATATAAATTTTTTTTATAGTAACAATTTAATTAAAAATATCTAAATTTAAGAGAGACTTAAAACTTAATTAAGTCACTTTCTTTATTTTTCTTATGAAAACACATGAGTAATGATAGATGATGACCATCATGTCACCTCAATTGATGTTAAAATCAAATGACATAAACTTGGTTAAAAGAATATAAGAATTTTAAACACTTAATAATTTTTTTTAACATAATTGAATTACTTGATTATTTAATTAATTTTTATTTTAATGATTAAATATAAATGGCCAATCAAATAAGTTCACTCATAAACACTAGATAACAAGTGGAGGAGTGGGTACGAATTTTACTTTTTATCTTATCCTTGAAATAAAATTTCATCCTAGTATCTATCTCCATCTTCATACTCAAAAGACACTAAATTTTGTCTAATTCTCATCTCATTGTAATTGGTATAACTTTACCCACATTCTTATTATTTAAAGTATTAAATAAATACTTTTTTACAAAAAAAAAATCAATATAAAGGAAATACAATATTATCAAGAAATATTATCAAGAATGCAAATCCAGAATATACACATTTTTTCTAAAATATCAAATATTAAAAAAAATATAATTACATAAATATCAAATAACTATTGAATAAAGATTAAATAATTATTTAAAAGAATACATGATTAAATGTGTGATTTATAAATAAGTTTCAAAATTAAGGATCAAACCAAACTTGATATACGTTTTTCAACTTACCTAATAAAATAAATATTTTGGTAATTTAAATTGGAAATATGTATAAAGATGAGGATAAGTGTTAGGAGGAAAACCAATATTGTAATACCCCATTTAAATAAATACTTTAATTTAAATGAAATGCCACACAAATAGAAATTTAGAGACAAGTCCTGGAGTATAAACGTTACTCCCTTCAATATCCAGAAATGCTAGAAGAAACCAAGGCACACCACCATGCCAGATACAAACAAACTCCAAGGACTTAACAATAGTTAACAGAGTACTAAAGAGCAGAGTAGTACATGGGCCATAGCCCTAAAGAAAAGCCCAAGTAAAACATGAAGTCTAGTCCAGGTAGACTATGCAGCAGAGTCATCCCTTCCCTGTTGACCTCGAGTACCTCTCGCATCTGCTCACATTAATAAATTGATGATCATCGCAAAAGTAAAAGAACCACATACAAAGCAATCAAACAAGCAAAAGGGTAAGCTAGAGCCGAAAAATAGTGTTATCATGCAATCATATACTTTTTCACAATCAATTATACGTACATCACTCCAGCATGTTAAGACCATCCAAACAATACACTAAGACTCGACATGACTCATCTAGATACGTATAATTTAGTCGGATTCAGCGGATGCTTGCACCTATGGTGGATTCCTCTGCTCACCCCCGAGTTGTTCACCCCCGAGCTAAGTGTTACAATGTCTCAACCCCCCACACAAAAGGTTAGCCCTTAATAAGTTTCAGGCCTCTTGTTACTCTCACCACAAGGGTCAGTCTGCTCTATGTGAGACTAACTGACCTCTCAGAGCGTCAGGATGCAACCTTACCTTGAATCCTTACTAAATTATATAGATGAGACACCACCATGAACTCCCACTAACAAGGGTCATGGAATTACGTCCCGACCACTGAAGCACCATCATGAGGTCTCACCTAGAGGTCCATGGAATTACGTACTAACCACAAACCAATCATATTCAAACAACCAGTAATATATATCATGCATAGAAACCTCATGCCAACCTCTGTAACCAATCCTCATTCATATCACATGTGGAATCCATACCAACTCATCATTCCCAATCCATGAATCATTCCATATATGCCTCATACTCAAATCATGTTAAACTCATAAGGCACAACCCATAATACATCTTGTTCACACAGAATCACTCAATGCATACTTTAAAATGTATAATCACTCTCAACATATGACCAACATTAAAAAACAAAGGAACCACATAACCAACGCACTCCTCGCCAAGCCTCTCGCTCAGGCAGAAGGGCCTCACTCAGGCGAGAGAATCCTCTCGCTCAGACGAGCTCACTTCGCCTTGGCGAGGGCTCGAAAAGGGAAACAATGGCATTCTACGCATTCTCGCTTAGGCGAGACCCCCTCGCCTGAGCGAGACACTCCCTCGCTCGAAACAAGGTTTGGTCTCCTGAGCGACAACTCACGTAAAAGGACCTGGGCGAGCCTCTACTTATCTCGCCTAGGCGAGACAAGCTCGCTTGGGCGAGATTATCAGTTCTCACTACTGTTCGCACCTGCGTCAACCGCACGTACATACCAAACATCACAACCAAGCATTCTATGCGTTCACAGTAGCATCCAATCTCAAGAACCGTAACAAACATAAAACAACCCACAACCATATTAAACAAAGAGGTTTTAGCTTCCCTTACCTAGAAATAGCTAGAACAGGACCTCGACTCTAAGTAGTGGGGTACAGCAGCTCAAGGAACAACTTAAGGAGCTGGAAAATTAAGGAACAATAGGTACTTGAGTTACTAAGAGTAACAGTAGCAGGAAAATATGCAAGTACAAAATGAGGGTAACTTACGTGAAAAAATGAACCTAATTCGAACTTGCTTGGCCAAGGTGGTACTCAAACCCTAGCAGAGAGGGACGACTGTAGCTCTAAGGAAGAGGGGTTGATTCTGAAAGTGAGTAAAATAAGTGTGTTAGGACAGACTTAGGGTCTGGTCTCCCTTTGGGCCAGCCCTAGACCCAATTGATTGGGACAACCCCTTTTAAAATAAGGGGAGAAAAAAAATATTGGGCCTGAGACAAATATAAATGAAGGACAAAAAAAATATACATATTCCCATTTTTGTTCTTATATCAATTTGAAAAATCAAATATTATTTATATTCATTTTAATATACAGTAAGTATGAAATTTTTTATAATAATGAAACAGATATTAAAAATTAGTGGGACAAGTTTATTTACCTCTCACACTTATTATCTAGACAATATTTTCATCAATTTGATTTGAATCTTCTAACTAGATATATGTTAAATAATAAAATGAATTTGCAAAAACTTACTTAAAAGGTTAAAAACTAAATTTCGGATAAAATAAAACACACATCTAATAAAATCTAAACTAATTGTTATATCACTCATTTTAGAAGAGATAGATCCTTATTAATAACATTATTACACTCCTATATTAAAGGATCGTATCAGAATTTAGACTCATCGGAAGACTACCGCATACTGCAAGATCACCAGGTACGCAATCACTCTCCAACTAGTTCATCCTTTTCTCATGGTTTCATTCTTTATATCATTTTATTTCACATTCTAAAATTTATCCTTTTTTTTTACCGCTTTTAAATCAAGTCAATTCTTCCAATTGTAGTGTACTTTGAGAACTTCAGTCTCAGCACTTCCAAAAATATTTTGGGTAAAATAATTCTTGTTCTTGATTCTTTCTTGCAAGGATAGTTCTTTACTGCTGTATAACATGCGGTTATGTTATTGAGATAATGTGTGTTTCTTTATGTTGGATCGAACACCTACTATTAGATCAAAAGTTATAGATATTAGTTAGAACACAACTCTTTTCACTTAAGAGCATAACTGTCAAAGTATCACTATTTGATTGTGACTCGATCCACTTGACCTCTGCCATGGGATAATTGTGCAACCCACAACAATCATTCCACATAGTATTATTCTCTAATTGTCTTTAACAATCATGGTTTTTCTCCGATCTTGCGGTTAATTGAATATTTTTGTGTTTCTTGTGTTGATCTTATTTCTCTACTAATAGGGTGATTTCTTCATTGATGATCCATTTTTTCCAACAAGTGATATCAGAACTTATGGTTAGTTTGGGTGACCTGCTCAAACCAGTACATGGTCCTTGTATCAAAAGTCTTCTTGACAAGAATTACAGATAATTAAAAAGAACGACGATACAAACAAGGGTCTCATGATTTGTGAAATGTTAAAGCTTGAGGGATAAGTGCCACATTGAGTATAAATGAGGAAATTGAGCATCATGTAAGGATAAAAACCAACAATCTTATTGTCTTAAGATTTTAGGTTGAGAGTAATGTCAATGTCTTACATAATTGGGTTAAGGTCTTTTGGTTAGGTCTCGTTAATGTTGAATTGCATCCCAATGTAAAAAAAAAAGTAAAATTGAAATGCATTTTTGCTTAGAAATCGAAGTTTTTCACTTGTAAAATTGATTTGAGAGGTCTTAGAGAAAGAGAGTAATCGAGCTATTTAGAGGACATAAAGACCTACTTCTCGGATTTAATCTCTTCTTGCCCAAAAATTATGAAATCTTCTTAGAGGATACTCAACCACCACAGGTTCTTAAATTTAACACGTGTTTATCACTTATTACATCTGCAATCACATCATTTGATTGCTGGTTGATGATATTCACACAAGAGTTTAGTACAACTTAATTTTTGTTCAATATATAATTTAGCTTCTCTACTTGGAGGTGAATTCTTAATTGTGTTTCTTCAAGTTAAACATATTAATTAGATTCTCATGAGTGTAAAAAGGTTGTTGATTTGGTTTTCTTTACCATTAATATTATACCATTCCTGTGCCATTATCAAATTACCTTTGAAATTTAATTTAAAAGTTTGAATCTTCAGGGATTGTTTGAAATTGCAGTACTTATAAAGATTATTATAATCTTGATTTACTCTTTATTATTATAAATGGAAATGTATGACTTAGAAAGTAAGACTTTCTCAATTTCTTCTCTTTAGACACTATTCTTACAATTAGTGAAAGAAAATGATTTTTAAGCATTATCCTTACATATTTATGAACCACCTTCCTTTATCTTTATATGTATATCCATTTGATTTTGTTCTTTGTTCATTCCTTTTTCCCGTTTTCAATTTCATGCGTTACGATGTAGCTGCATTATAGTTTGGTTTTTTGATTTGGTTTTCTTTATTGCAAAATTGATGCGGTGAGTATTAGGGAAAAAAATGAAGGAATGTGTCACACTTTCATGTGAGAATGACCAAAGCACAGAAAAATTTGTGACCACCTTGAGAAATGACCCTGATTCTGACTTATCAACATTTGATTTTGTGACACATTGTTACAGACCAATCTTCTCACCTCACTGGTATTGGACGTGTTAACTTCAGACCATATATTTTTCATTTTGGATTTTATAATGAAATCTTATATGTTTCCTTGGGACTCTCGAATTGTCAATGCTCACATCGGAAAACATCCATAAAAGCACATGAAAGACCTTGCGTAACCATGAACCAAACATCACACGTTTTTAGCTCAAAGAAACTGAGTTTCATCGTATTCTTCACGATTCTGATAATTGTGTGGTTGTTGCTGCGCTAATTTGCGGCTTAATTTTTTTTTTTTGTTTTCAGTAAGTAAAATGTAATTATATTCTAATCACTCTATAATTGATATTACAATTTACATTACATTACCTTCTAGCACATCCCTTTCAGGTGTAATGTACACTTTCATCTCAACGGTTTCAGAATCGGAGAGCGATAGAAGATACTTTAACTATTTTTAAAAAATTAAAAAATGTATTTGTAATATAAAATTAAATTTAAAAAAATGATAAAAGTAACTGATAATGTTAAAATATCATATATAAACGATAGGAAGTTGTAATGTTAAACAATTTGGTTAGGATGTTGTTGTCCTATATATTGCTTTGAAAGTTCAAATCTTGAGTAAAGGGACAGTTCTAATATTTCTCTAATGATAAGAGATGCTAATCTTCTTTTTAAATTGTTATAGATTTCCTCTTTAGCTTAAAAGTATTTTATTGTCATTCTTTTTTACATTACATACGTATTTTTTAAACTTTTAAAAGTATTACCATTGTAATGATGAAAAAGAAAACAAAGAAGGGTAATTTTACTCCAAAAACCTACCATTAACAGTATTTTTTATTTTCAATTTTTAATATACTTTTATATACTATATCTTTTAAATAAAGAGTTAAATTTGAATCCGAAATTAAAATTGGTCTATAATTAAAACTTTGAAACATTTTAATAGCCAAACTTAAAAAATCTCTTAACCCAACTTTTAACGTATTGAAACATTCGAAACTGAAAGCTTAGCACACATAATTAGATTAGAAAATCTATAATAATTTATTTTTAAATTTTCATAATTCTCATTGAGGTTTTGTTGTAATTCTCCACGGCTGCTGCAAACCTTGGTTAGTACTTAAAACAAACCAGAGTATTCGTACCTACCAACGGCTGCTGCAAACGTTGGTTAGTACTTAGTACCTTTTAAACTCTCACACGCAGACACGTCTTCCAAATAGACCTACATCATCTGACACTACTGAAAGACAAGACATGTTGGATATGCTTAAGCTTCAGTTGCTACATTATATATGTAGTGAGCATCTTTCATATCTATAAATTCATTTCGAAAATTCCAGTGATTAGAAGCTATCCCAACAACAAAACATGAAATTCCAAAAGTACAATACCTGACTGTCTATCGTATAATACAATTCCTCATCCTATACCACCAAACTACTCTTTTTATATTCTTTCTTTCTCTTCCTTTCAGAACATGGAGTTCACACAGTGCTTATCCACTAATCTAATGATCTTATATCTCACGTGTCATCATCACTCCAAAGAAATAAACCCCTGTAACAATAATTAAATAATAAGAAAATGGGTGCAGAGACTATCGAGCAGTGGTTTCCCAAGGCAACAACCCTGTTTGGGGATGAGAAAAATTAGACAGAAGGAAGTCCCTGAGACGGGTGTCCCAAACCTCACAAAATCTCAACCCCCAATCACCTGGTTCAATCGCTTGGGTTCCCAGTCCAGGGACCCTGTCCTTCGATCCAATGTTCACCTCCTCCTTCCAATCCACCACGTAGGTTGCAACCCTTCTCAAGAACTTAGCCTTAAAAGTCTCCCACACCTGGTACTTATAGTGATTTATCACCGCAACGGAAGGAGGAACGTTTACGGCTTCAAATCCTTCCCTCACCTCGAAATGATGCACCACGTTCAGAAGACTAACATCAACCAAATCAGGCCGCACAATTGACTTGTGCCGCTCCGGACTCCTAACCCGGCAGGTGTACCCTACGCCCACTCCCCGTTTAGGGTGCGTCGTTAATCCGGAAGGACCGAAATTATGACACCCTGTCCTAATCTCCGCAACGGAGTTCCAAGACGAGAAATTTGCCACCATTGATCTCAGACCATTCCGTCGCATTTCGTTTAAGTAGAAAAACTCATCCACGTCGAAGAACCCCACCCACTTGCATTCCTCTTTCGCCCTCACCACACAATGCGAAAACCCTGCTTCTTGGCTTTTAACCCAAGGCCATGTCACTCTGCTAATATTGTAACCTTTATCCTCAAGCTCTCTTACCACCTCATCGATCTCATCGTCGCTGTTGTTGTCGTATATGAACCACCGTTCCACACCCAGCCACGCGTGGTACATCACCCACTCGCGCAGCGCACGTGCCTGGTTCCACACCATCGTGCACGCGCACAGTTCCGACATCTTCTCCTTCACTCGGCCCTTTTTCTCACAGCCGCCGATTCTCGCCACGGAGGGTATCACACCCCCGCCCCGCACGTGGCTCACGCTCACGCTTATTCCTCGACCCTTCTCGGGGTTGTTCTGAATACTCTGCGGCAGCGCGCACCGCACGACTTCCTGGGCCACCGATACCGCTTTCGTGGTTAACAGAAACGCACCGTTTGGAAGCCCGAAGTGGCACCGGAATAAGGCCGCGTCGGAAACCTTGTGTGGACGGAGGTTTAGCCCTTTGGCGAACACCACCACGGTGCCGTTGTCTAGAAAGGCCTCGTACGCTAACTTCTCCCAGTTGTGAGGCGTGGCTCTCGCCGGGCGGTGACGGTCCATGCCGCGCCAGGTCAAATCGACGGCGGAGAAATTTGTAGGGGGGAGCGGACAGCGCGCTATGGAGCGGAATTCATCATAGCGGTCCGTGGAGAGAAGCGGGAGGAGAAGCGGATTGGGTGAGGCGTTGAGGAGGTAGACGCAGTGGAGTTGGTGAGAAGGGAGGATTTTGGGGTCGGAGAGCGTGAGAAGGAGGTGATCGGGGAAGAGTATACGGTGGTGGACGCGGAGGGGTGTTGGGAGGTTGAGAGTGGAGGAGGGAAGGGAGGGGTGAGAGTAAAAGGAGTGGTGTGAGGAGCAGAAGAAGAAGATGAAGAGGAAGAAGGAGAAGTAGAGGAAAAATGATCTTTGCGGCAGCTTGTGTTTCCTCTTACGAGGTTGTTCTGGTGATGAATCCATTAGGGTAGAAGATCGTTAAAGGTGTGAATGTTTTGGAGAAGAGAATGCAGAACAGAGAAAAAGAAAAGAAGGGATACATGAATGTATTCTCCTCCACTCTTCCCTCACCATAAAACAAATTGAATGTCTTCTCCACTACTACTCTCCTTCACAGAGGAGGTAGACTGATATTGATGGCTGCCAATTCATATTTTTGGTAAGAACTAAATCTCAATTTTCTTATGTCAATCTTTTCTGTTAAAATACCTTAACCTGTTATTATGACTTTTCTTTTCAACAAATATTACTATTTCTTTTTAAACAAAAAACTAACTGCGGCTTTCATTTGCAAAAACTAATCTCCAATATCCACGCCATCATTATTTTATTCCCAAAATATTCTTAATTATGGCTACTATTTTAGTCTGTCACCAGATATTGATTAAATTAATTTTGGTCAATTATAATTAATTGTTTCCTCAAATAAAGAAGGTAATTGAAAGAGTTATTTTTGAAAATATTTTATATTTATGTGGTTCTATAGATAGGTGTGCTGTGGTGTTGCTTTTTTAATATTTTTTTTATTTTTTTTTTTTTTTTTATAGTTTTTTTTTTTTTTTTTTTTTTTTTTTTTTTTTTTTAAAATTAGAATCAAAGTTTTATTTTAGATACTTATTAGAATCTCCCAAATGCGAACTTTTCATTACGTACATTATCATGTGAAAACTCAATTTTACTTTGAAAAAAAATATAGAAAATACGTAACAAATATAGTTTAGTACTTTGTTGAAAAGAGACTTACGTTACATCGGTATACCAAACGCTAAGTCATGTTTTAATTTTTGGGCGTTACAAGCGCTTGAAATTGTTACTATAACTTCTTCAAAATTGTATTAAATGGTACTGTACATTCTCTAATTTTAAAATAAATATTCATTTTTATCATCTTTTGAATAAAAGAAACACACACACACACACACACACACACACACACATATATATATATATATATATATATATATATATATATATATATATATATATATTATTTATAATTTTTAAATAATATTCACATTTATTATATTTTTAGGAAACGATCTACATTCTTCTTATATGTATGTTGTTTCTGTTGCAATAAATGATACGTAGTTCTTTTAACAAAAAAAGGATATTATTTTCGTTATTTTATTTCAAAATATTTATTAGTTTAAAATTTGAATAACAAAGTATGAAAAATAAAATTAAAAAAATATAAATTAATGAATCATTTTTATAATAATTTTCTTTTATAAGTGAAATAAAACAGTTAATTATTACTTTATTAAAAATATAGAGAATATTAGCGTATTTATTAAAAACGCTATGAAAAGCAATGCTTTATTTAGAAGTAATAAAAAAACGTGAGTGTGATTTTATTAAAAATATAAAAGATGTAAATATCTATTTTATAATTAAAAAATATGTAAATGTGATTTAATATAATCTAATGAGAAAATTATTTTAATTGCAGTTACTATTTTCTTAATATAGATCACATATCATGTTCATATGGCATGTAATTGATTTTGTATCTAAAAAATCATATATATATATATATATATATAAATATATATATATATATATATATATATATATATATATATAACAAAATAAAAATATAAATGATATATTTTATTTTTGAAAAAAAAATGAAGAAAAAATCATTCAAAATTTGATATTCGGTTAATCACAAACTATGATCTACATTTAATTATCCAAACAATCAGGTTTGAATTTTCACTATCAAATACTTATATTCTTCGAACACAACTTCTTACTCAGTATATAACCCTCCCATATATTGACCACTCGAGAATACTACACAAGTAAACAATCTTAACAAAAATTATAAAAAATATCATGCGAAATAAGTAAGATAAATTTTTATATACGTTTTCTTTGATATATCCCTCTAAATTCCTTTATAAAGATCTATATAGTTTCTTTAAAAAACTTTGATGCACAGTAATAATACTCTAAAAATAATATAGAAAAATGACTTTTGATTCTGAAAGTATTTAATACTGACTGTAAGGCATCTTGTATTTTGAAGTTCCCAATTTACAAATTAAAACATAATTAATCAATTATTAGTTGACTTAAATAAATTATATAAATATTTATACTATACTTAAATAAAATTTGACTATTTTGAGATAATCAATTATACACTAATTCAACATTTTAAAATAACCGATTAATCTAAATGAATAATAAACATTTTTAAATAATCAGTTATTTACAAATATTAGTAAATTTTTAATTATCATAAAGACATAATTTAATCAATTAAATTGTCATTCAAACGACGCTTATATTTAACTCCAAATTCAATTTTCATTCTTTGCCTAGATTACTTTGATGCACAGGTTAAAAAATAATTAATATGCATTAAATTTATCATTTTTATATTAAAAATTAGAATAATTAATTTTATTAATTAAAATAATATAAATATATATAACTAAAGATAAAAATATCTTTTAAAATTTGTAAGTAATGAAAATAAACATCTTAAAAACTTTATTAAATCTCATTGATATTTTAATTATTATTTTTTCATAAACTTTTTAGATGTTTTATATTATTTTTTGTTGATTTTTGTATTAATTTAATTTTTTATGTTTAATTATATTTTAATTTTTAATAATATTAAAATATAGTTATTTTATTATTTTTTAAATTTTATTGATAAATATTAAATGAAATATTATAACAATTATACAATATTTATGGATATTTTTGTCTTTTAAATAAAATAAAATTGTATTAATTATGATTGTCATATTTTATTTAGGCTTAAATACCTTTTTGATCCTCATTTTCGTAGTGTTTGTTGCGGATAGTCCTCATTTTGATAAAATGTTTAAAATGGTCCTCATTTTTACCGAATGTTTAAAATAGTCCTCATTTTCGCAATTCATGTTTTATTTGGTCCTTTTCTGTAACGCCGTTAAATCATTAACAGAGCACTGTACAGGTAGCACAGTTTGTATTAGGGTGTGACATGTACTGTACAGGTGGCTAATTAACGTTAATTTTTCAATTTAGGAAAAATTTTGCAATTAGAGAAATTTCTTCATCTTCGTCTTTCTTGAGCTCGGATTTGCAGAAGAAGCAGCTAATACTTGCCATTTCATCATTGGATTGCAGTTGCACTTTTTATCTCAATTTTCCAATTAATCATCATCAATGAGGTAAGTGGGTTTAGGATTTTTTGGATTGTGTTTGCTCGTGGGTTAGGACTGTTGAGAATGCACCAATTGCTGAAACTGCTGAGAATGCACCAACGGCTAAAACTCAAACAACTCAACCACCAAGGAATGAAGTGGAGAGTCAAGCAACACCACTACCAACACCATAAAAACCATCTCAGCAGTTTAGGATGAAGTTACAGATTAGGAGGAGGTCATGATAGCAGCTACAAACGTCTTAGTTATTTTTTGGAATTTATTATGTAGAATTCATTATTGATGTACTGCATTTTGACTTTCCTTAAACTTCGTTCAATCTCACTTTTGCCAAACATTGATGTAGTGCATTTTGATCAGGATGAATTAACGTTATGAAATTAACTTCTTCCAGACTTAGATCAATTTAATTTTTCCCAAGGTTAGATCAATATCACTTACTTCAATGCTCAGATTAAGATGTCATTTTGAACATGTTGGGACTAATATCAACATAATCAAACTAATTCATTTCTTCATTTAACAATAATACAAAATAGATTGGACTTTAAAAGATTACACACAATAACAGTACGAATAATACAATAACAATACAAGTGAACCCTATCACTAATTGCAGCCTATTCTCAGCAACCTTCAATGGCTTCTCCACATCATTAATCTACCTCATTTGTGTCATGATGATGACATCCTTTTCATCAACACCGCCATTTGAAAAAGTTGCAGCCCACATTATTGGAACCACCACTCTATAAATCAATAAATCAAAAATTAAAATCAATTTATTATTAACACAAAAATAAAAACAGATTGTACCCAAAATTTTCTACCAATATTCTTTGGAGTTCTTGTCATCCTCAAAGCTGTCATCTCGGGGTTAATCCATTTCTCGTTGAACCACCAACAGTGCACGAAGATTGGGACTGTAAAATACCTATATAATGGGATTGCAGGAAGAAGAAGATTGCAGCAACACCAATTGGGAATGGATGAACAAGATTGCCAAAACTCACCAACTGCCCAAACATTTCTTACCAAAACCCTAGCTCACTTATTTATCCCCAAATATCTAATTACCACACTTATACAATACACGTAACACACCCTAATACAAACCGTGCCACATGTACAATGTTCCGTTAATGATTTAAACGGCGTTACAGAAAATGATCAAATAAAACACAAATTGCGAAAATGATGACCATTTTAAACATTCGGTAAAAATGAGAACCATTTTAAACATTTTGTCAAAATGAGGACCATCCGCAACAAACACTACGAAAATGAGGACCAAAAAGGTATTTAAGTCTTTTATTTAATATCACAATTAATTATGAATTTTTATACATTTCCAAGACGTATTAATTATTCTTAATCATTATTATATATATATATATATATATATATATATATATATATATATATATATATATATATTAAACATCAAGTTAAGAAAAAACTAAGAAAGACATCTTAGAATCTGAAATATTTCTAAACTTTTACAAGTACCCATCATCAAAAACATATATTGACTATGGACTCTTAATCAATACAGAAAATATGAATTTATTTCCTTATTTTAGAATTGACATATTGTATAATTAGTATTTATATAGTTAGTATGCTCATTTAATTTTTCATTTTATGATTAATACTCTTTTTTATATATTCCATGCCGGTAAATTTTTTTATTTAATTTTATTTACATATTATTTATCTTTTTATATTAAATTTTATTTATGTATAATATAATCAATATGTCCTACATATAATATATTATGTTCTATATCTAATATAGTATAGTTCAAGTATTCATTTTAATTATTATTTCATTTAAAAAATTTTAGCCAGTTTATTTTTTTATTTATTTGTATTTTAAGTTTGTTGACAACGGGACATTTTTTTTAATGAACTATGTTGGTATTGAATTTGGATTTGGATCGATCTTTTTGTATTATTCCTTCTATTATATCTTAAAATTACACTAATTTTAATTTTTAAAATATATTAACAATTTTCTTAATATATCAAAAAGTATATTTTGAAGATATCACAGAATAAAAACTGACATAAGTACTTGTCCAAAATGATATCACTTATCGAGATTTCAAGTACACTGTCCTTACAGAATCTCACAAGTATTGAAATCCTTACATGAAAAAATAGTACGTGTGACAGAGTTTGTCTCTAAAAGTCAATTACTGTTAGGGTGTTGGGTGATTTTTGTTTCTTGTTTTAGTTTCAATTGTTCCATTTTAGTTCATGTACTTTAAAAATGAAAAATTTTGAACTTCACCATTTTAACAATTTCATGTTAGTCGATGGATAACCTATTATCATTCCATTTTTAACAAATTATTAAAAGAAGTAATTAAAGAATAATTAATTTAGAGATAAAAAATAATTAATCAATATATTAACTAAGTTAGATTCCTATTTTATAAATTAAAAATAATTGGTATCTAAATAGTATTTATTAGGTTAAAATACTTTTTTGATCATTATTTTTATACCAAAATTTCAATTAGATCCTCATATTTTGATTAGTCTCAATTAGGCGCATATTTTTGTAAATCAGTAACAATTAGGTCATCTCCATTAGTACGATACTAACAACATTAAATATGTGTCACGTACCATCTCCTCAATGTTTTAATTTTTTTTACTATTTTTAATTTTCTTAAACTATTTTTATTTTTTCTAATTTTATTTTAAGAAAATATTTATGTCACATGTCACATTAGTAGTTTGTCATGTGTCAAGTCAGTAAGATGACACATGTTAAGTCAGTGTTTGAATCTTAATTTGGTCTAAATATTTGTTATTTTGATTTCATTTCAGTTTCAATTTTTTTTTAAAAATTTCAATTTCATCCCTTCCAAATTGAGATAAAATTTAATTTTTATATCGATGTTATAATGATATTTTTATTAAAATTGATATTTTTATTAAATATTTTAAAAATATTAAGTTTATTTAAATTTATATTTTACATTAAATTTTAATTATATTTTGTTTTAAAATTTTAAATATATTTATTTTAACTTGTTATAATGTTGTTTTAAAATTTTTGCATTTGAATTTATGAAATTGTTAGTTTTAAACCAACTCTAACATTTGTATAGAAGTTATTGATATATAATGTTATACAAATATTTGGAATATAAATTTATCCATCTATATATTTATAATTTTAAAATAAAATATAAATAAAGTTTAATGTAAAATATAAATTTAAATAAACTTAATATTGTTAAAAATATGTAATAGAAATATTATTTTTAATAAAAATATTATTATAATATTTATATAAAAGTTAAATTTAGTCTCAATTTGGAGGAGATGAAATTGAAAATTTTTAAACAAATTTATAACTGAAAAGGATCAAAATAACAAAAATATGAACAAAATTGAGACCGAGACAATAACTTACGTGCCACCATACTGACTTGACACGTGACATGATACTGATATGCCAAGTGACATATATTTTTAAATTAAAAAATTAAAAAATACTTAAAAAATGAGGAGTTGATATGTTGTACATTCTTAATGATGTTAATACCATATTAATAGAAAGAACCTAATTATTATCCATTTAAAAAAAATGTAAACCTAATTGAGACTAATAAAGATATGAGAACTTATTTGAAATTTTGATATAAAAACGAAGATCAAAAAATATTTTAATCTATTTATTATCAATGTTTTAACTAATTATATTAGTTTCAATTATTAATTAGAGAATAATTTAAAATATAATAATATTAAGTAGCTAAAAGTTTGATACATTATAACCAATTTAGACTTTAATTTACAAATAAATTATAAATTTTTATTAAGATTTAATTAGTAATTTAGTCCTATATTTTTCTTTTGACTCAATTAAATCCTTATATTTTTTTATCTGAAGACCTCATTAATATCGAGGATTTTGTTTACAAATAAAAGTGACAAGAGTTGAATCTTTATTATTTCTTTGTTTGTGTGTTTTACATTGTTTAATATGAATGCTTTTAGAAAGGAACTAGATTATTTTAAAAAATATGATCAAATCAATAATTAAGTCTTTTGAATCATATACCTTACCAATAAAAGGTAATAGTACATTCAGTACTATTGACTACGGATGGCAAGGGGAATAAGGCGAGGACGAGTTTTGCTATCCCATACACATCCTCGTAAAACAAATTCATTCTCATTCCCATACCCAAACTCAACGGATATCAAATTTTTTTTCCATCCTCATTCCCACTAGATAACGGGTTTAATCTCGTACTCATACCCGTACCCGTTTTCTAACTACTTCAATATTAATTTTTATAAAAGAAAAAAAAATTACGGTAAAAGAAACATAATATTATCAAATATTCAATATTAGGAGGATGGTTGTTTCTTCCATATCAAATACTTTAAAATAAATTATAATTGTTTATATTTTAGATTAGAATACCAAATAAAATTTCATGAGAACCAAAACATTTATTAAATTTGTAAACTACAAACATTAATGAGACTTAGTTGATAAAATTAAAAAATATTTTTAAAAAAATATAAAAGGAAAACAAATATTCAAATTAAAATATATTTTAAATGTTTGTTTACTTCAATTTTTTAAATTATAATGAATCTCTTTTTTATACACTAATAAAAGTTATAATACATAACATGATCAAAATGACACAAAGAACAAATAATAAACATAATAATAAAATTTTGACATAAATTTTGTATCTTTTGAACTCTAATATATGTTGGATAGTGAAAAAAATATTCATGACAATTACATTAAATTTTTATATTGTAGTAAATAAAAATTATTTATATAATTAACATGAAAAAATTATAGTATGATTGATAATAAGTTAGAAAAATAAAAATAATTAGATAGAATATATCGAAATATTATTTTACATGATGAAAATAAACAATAAAAAAATGTTAAAAAGTTAACAAATGTATGTCTCAAAAATAATTTGAGAGACTATTGAAAGAAATTGTACAAAGGAAATCAAATGTATAATCAAGAGTATAATAAAATGAAAAATACCTTAAAGATCTAAGAAAACTTTTCAAATATCAACATATATACTCACACTAGTGCAAAATTGCATTTTTACCTCGCCTTATAGGCCTCGGTTGGCAAGGAACCGAAGCATATAATGGCGCGGTGGCATTTTTGCAATTTCAGGCAACTTTTATGTCTCGGTTCAAGAAAAACCCAAGGCCAAAAGGGGTTATAGGCTTCGGTTAAAAAAAAACCGGTGCCAAAAGGTGCTTATATGCTTCGGTTGAACAGACCCGAAGCTAAAAGGTTACGTCTTTGACCTCGGGTGACATTGAACCGGGGCCAAATAGTTTAATTAGGGCACAAAACGCGAATCCCTCTACTTCTTCCTCGTGTCGCTGTATCTTCTCCATCTTATCCATCTTCTTCCTCGCGCGCACAGAACCATATGGGAACCCTAAACCCTAGCCACCGTGACCTGCGAAGCTATGGTCGTGAACCTGATCGGCGTCAGCCACCACTGCGACACGAAAATAGGGCACCAAATCTGCAACGCGGCAACGCGATCCACCATGGCAGCACCTTTCGCGAGGTTGCCATTGCGCTCCACTAGAGGAACCATCGTCGAGATCTCCGCCGCTGCAGAAAGCCACCGTCATCGCAACAGAGGTCGTGAATCTGCACCGTCGCCGGACTCGCGTTCAAGGTTCCTGGTGAGCTCTTCCTGTCTTCTCGCCATTCGTCACAGCGACGCCGATGATGGCTTGTAGTGGTGGTTCGCGTTCATCGCTGCGACAATGGTGGTTCGTCGATGGCTTCGTCTCTGGTGATTTTCTTTCTTCTCTGTTTCTCTATTACTGATTTGTTCTTGGGTGTGAACGATTGGGGAAGATGAAATGTGAGAGCTTTGTGCTGGGATGGGGGTTCTGATCCGGTGTGATGTTGTATTGCAGGGATGAAGTTGTTTGATTCTGGTGTTGCAGGGATAAAACGATCCTGGTTCTGGTCCGGCGTTAGGTGGCTTACTATAAATCGACTTTCTCTGTGCCACGAAAAATTTAATTAAAAAAAATATTTTTATCTTATGGCTTCGGTTCTCATGGACCCGGTGCAGAAAAGGGACTCTATGGCTTCGGGTAACAACCGAGGCCAAAAAGAGATACTTTTGGCCTCACCCCAATATGCCTCGGTTCCAGACCCGAGGCAAAATGAGAAAAATAACCGGGGCAAAAAGCCCTTACTGCACTGGTGTCAATGGTTAAAAAATAACGAAAATTATTTTAACGAAACAAAAAAGTTCTTCAAATTAAACGAAAATCAGTAATAATAATAATAGGTAAAGAATTTTTTTATATTACCTTAAATTGAGAGTATTAAACATTCTCATGTGAAAGGAAAATATATAATAAATAAAAATATTAAAAAATAATAGAAATATTCAAATGTAAGACATACATTTTTTTTAATTGACATACATCATTTTAACATAATTATATAAATGTTATGATAAGATGAAAAATATATTGGAGATGCGAATGAGTTTTATGACAAACCAACTAATTAGAAGAAATAAAATATAGAAAGTATATATATATATATATATATATATATAGGATTACTTAATTAATTATGAATATTTTAATAATTTAAACGGGAACGAAGTTATGGCGGGGACGAGTATTATGGCAGGATATGTACATCCCCTTACCCATCTCCATACCCAATTAAAAAAGTCGGGGATTCCTCATACCCATACCCATACCTATACCCGGTCAATGCGAGAATTTTCCGTCAAAACGAGAACGAGTTCGGACAATACCCACGAAAGTGGGTTTATTTGCCATCTCTACTATTGACCCTTTGTCTTTGAATTCTTGATTTGGGAGTAACTGATCATATGTCTTTGTTTTTTAAGTTCTTTAATTTGTATGTCAAAATGATAAAAGAACAATTCATTATAGTTGCAATTGTGATAATATATCCATATGCAAATTTAGAATCATCTATTGTATTAAATAATGTTTTACAAGTTATACAAGTGACCACTAGTATTATCTCTATACAAAAGTTAACAAATATTTGAATTATTTAGTAACTTTCTCTCTCTTTATTGTGTATTTTAGAAACATGTCACGAAGGAAGACAATTTTAATTGATAAGGAATAAAGTGAGTTGTATCTATTAGAATCCAAAGACTCAAAACACAACAAAGATCATAAGCCAATAAGAAACATCATAAACATGGGCAAACTCTCTAATATGACTTCATCACAAAATACTTAGGCATCCCCTTTCAACCTTGTAAAATTTTTGTTCCGTCATTTGTTCACTAAAAAATTTGTTGAGCCTTTCAATGTGATATTTGTTAATTCTCAAAGCACCACCATGTATCTTATCCCATATCTGGTAGAAAAAAGTAATTTTCCTTTTGATTTGATTCACTATGATGTTTAAAGACCTGCTTCAACATATATTTTTGGAAAAAAATAGTTTGTTACTTTTTATTGATGATTGTACTTTTGTCATGGACATACCTTATGAAAAGTAAATATGAGGTATTTCAAAGTTTTTTTTATGTTTTTCCTCTTGTCCAAAATCAATTTTAAAAAAATATAAAAAGGAAATAAGTTTGATAATGCTACGTACTAAAAATGTGAATAAAGAATTGTTCAAATTTTTCTTATAATGGTATTTGTTCATGAACTAACATGGGTTAGTACTTTAAAACAAATAAGAGTTTTAGAAAGAAAAATCATCAGCTTTTAGTGTTTGTTTCTAAAATCTATTGGGGAGAAACAATTGTAGGACTTTATTTTCATTGAAATCCAATGAGAACCAAATTCATCTTTATCCTAAACACTTTTTTTAAGAGCTCAAATGTGCATCAAGAGTGACTCTTCCCATTTTGAATTTTTTCAAGTGTTTTAGTAAAATACTTTGCTTTCTAATGCCTTGCAATATTCACATTCATAAATAACAACCTGAGAGGTGAAAACAAAATTACAAGAAAAAACATTTTTTGAATCATTTCCAACATTTCCAAATCTTATTTTGCAGCGTTTAACTTTTTTTTTTTTACAAATAATTTACTTTCTTTTCAAGTCAATTATTTAAGCCATTTAATCTATTATTTGTCACAACCAAAACATGTAAAGTAAGAAGGATTAAAATTAGATTTGTTTTAAGAGAGTACCTTCATGTCCTTCTTCTAGTTTTTCAGAAATATTTCAAACATTTTCATTAAGGAGGAAAAAGCTTTTTAGTCACTATCTCCATCAAGTTCTTCATCATGTGATTAAACTCTGCATAACAATATTTAGTGCCAAAACTGCCTTATTTTTGTCACCAACATCTTACTCAACTAACTTTTTCATTTTTAGCTTATGATCATGGAGGTAGCAACTTACAAAAGAATGCATCTTTTCCACAAAGAACAATGAGTAAACTTTTGAAAAATGTAATATATGCACTACCTAAAAGAATAGCTTTGGAAACTTGTCTATATATAACAGTTTTTTCAAGAAGTAGCTTATATTTCATACAAAGCATCTATTAGACAACATAAAATGATAACAAAGAAATCTACAATACTTTGTAGAAGGCAAATAGTGATCAAGAAAGAATCACACAGAAAATTAATGTGATTCAATTAAAATATTAGCCAACTTCAACCTATGCCTATAAAAGAATTTACTATATCACAAAGATTACAACTTCACTCAGTTTCTCTCACAAGATTTTATTTATAGGGCAAAAGTTGTTATAATTGACAATGTGAAAGGCTCATATGAATTAATAAAGAAACAAGTAAGCAATATTTCTCATCATAAAACAAAACAATCACTAGATGGTTCCAATAAATGTAACATGTTAACTAAACACTCCAATGGGTGAGATGGTGTAAAAACCTCTAATGAAAATTTTACTGAGTCATTATTCACATCTCAATGTAATTTTTTAAAGGTGTCAAAGAAAAGAAAATTTTTACATATATTTTTGTAATCCTAAATGAGAAAGACTAGTGAAATTAGTTTAGAAGTGTCCCTTCATTAACTTTTTTGCATCAATTATTGAAAATTTCAATGTTTTCTCGATAAAACCGTTATAATTTATGTACTGTATGGCTGTCCAGCGGACCAAAGTCAAGCGGTTAGAGGCCGCTCGTTACGAACAAACCTCGTAGCAGACGCCGAGGCGACCAATCTATCGGAGTCTCAGCTCTGAGCAGACTAAATCCGCTACCCGTCGGTCGGACGAACTAAACACTCCCTCCGCTTTCACCTCCTTTTTGAACTTCGTCTCCATCTTCACAAAGACTCTCAACTTTAAAAGGCAACTCGTCAGGCCGTGCGACCCTCGGTCGGTCGGCCAAACGGGAACCTTGGTCAATCAATCAGATTAATTAAGATAAAACAAGTCAGTAATCACAATTAAAAAGCCATTAGGCAATGATTAAGGAGCCCTAATCACAGGCCCACACCGGAAACTATAAATAGGGGCCCAAGGTAGGTTGGTGAGGATTTTTAATTCGCATTTATTACAGCAGTTACAATTATCTACCGATCGGCCTTAACTAATTTAAGCATCAGAGCCTTTTAGATAGGTACACCGATCGCCCGCCTGACCGATCGAGGAAGAAGGAAGATTGTGTAGAACGGAGGATACGACGTTACTTGAGAAGAACACAAAGAGGAGAAAAAGGGTAATTTAAGTGTTGACTGTAGGTGCTTGGTCCCTACACCCGAAACATTTTGGCGCCCACCGTGGGGCCAAGCAGTTGTTCGCAAACCTTATACCCTTATGGTGACCACAAGAAATAGGACAAGCAACGCAAACGGAGGAATGATGGTTGACGATCAAGCTGATACGAGAGAGATGATCAGAGCAATGCAACAGAGGAGGGATGAGATGCAGAGGAACCACAAAGCGCAAATGAATGCTCTGCGGAGGAGAACGCCGCTCTTAGGCAGAAAAATGATCCCATTCCCTCCACCCCAATGGTACCCGATCCTTTTTGCTTGAGTAGGGCACAACCCCACCGAGAGGACGAGCGACTGGAGAGCCGACCTCCCCTAACGGGCGCAAAACAGTCGCAACCGATTAGAGTGGAGAAGACACATGCATCTAGAGGGAATGCCTTCCATACCATGGCCGAGAGTTTGGGAGCCAGCAGAGGAGGTCACCCCTCCAAACAACCAATCCACGCTGAAGGGAACTTCCCCTTCATTCAGTTTATTTTGAAAACACTTATGCCCGAGCGATGGAAAATGCCAACGTTTGATAAGTACGATGGCACGACCAACCAGGACAACCACATGCGAGTGTTCACGCATCAGATGATGTTTCACGTAGTGAGCGACCCGATCTGGTGTCGCGTGTTCTCGACCTCCTTGACAGGAAAAGCTTTGGAGTGGTTCTCCGAACAACCGGCCAACAACATCGAAAAGAAGATGCCCAAGTTCACCACATATACCCCGTTGGCTATCCCACGAGCTAAGATCCTGCAGGTGGCCTTCAGCGTCGAGACACTTCCAGCGCCGAGACACTTCCAACCCCGAGAAGAAAACCCCCACCACTTGATGCCGACGGTAGCAAGCACTGCCAATACCACCGGACTATCAGCCACACCACTGAAGAATTCCACACGCTCAAGGAAAAAATAGAGGAGCTGATTCGGCAAGGGCACCTCAAGAAATACATCAAGCAGGATCGCCCCCCACGAAGTCCAGTAAGGAACAGAAGCCCGATTCGAAAACAAATCCCCCCAAGGCGTGAGGAGCGGCGGGGGTGGGAGCTTGACTAATGGAGGAGGGAACTGTCCAGAAGCCATCGGAGCAGCAGGAGTCGTAGCAAGAGCAAGGACAAACCCTTAAAGGGGTACATAAACACCATCTTAGGAGGATTCACGGGAGGAGGTTTGAGTTCGTTCGCTCGGAAAAGGCATGTCAGGGTGCTCAAGTTGGTCCATCTCATGGAGAAGAAGGTGTGATCAATGCCTCCCATTACCTTCACCGATGAGGACTTCAAGGCGCCTGATCCAGATCATGACGACCCGATGGTGATCTCCATCGAAGTGGCGGGGTACGGGATCGGAAAGGTCCTGGTCGATCAAGGAAGCTCTGTCAACATCTTATATTGGAAGACCTTCCAGAAGATGAACCTTTACGAGGATCTGATCGTCCCCTACAACGAGTAGATCGTCGGATTCTCGGGCGAACGGGTAGACACTCGGGGATACTTGGACCTCCACACCAGGATCGGCTCTAGAAGAGACGGACAGGAGGTAAGAGTCAGGTTCATCCTAGTTGAAGCTAACAATTCCTATAATGTTTTGTTATGAAGGCCTTGTCTAAATGCCTTTGGAGCGATCGTCTTGACTCTTCACCTAGCCATGAAGTTCCCATCAGACAAAGCGACGATATGTATTGTCTATACCGATCAGCAAATTGCGAGGCAATGCTATGCCGCTGGGTTGAAGATTGCCCCATACAGCCGCCCCAAGAAGTAGCATTGGTCAGAGGTGGCGATGACTGATCTGGACCCCAAACTAACGCGGAGGATCGGATCCAGCCGAAATGAGACACCAAGAACATACCGATCGGGCAACAACCACACCAGGTCACCAAGGTAGGAGGGGCGTTGAAACCAGAGGAGGAGGAGCTCTTAAGTGCCATCATCACTCAGAATAAGGATCTTTTCGCCTGGTCGTCAGCCGACATGTCGGGCATCCATCCTGATGTCATGTCCCACAAGCTGGCCATCTTTATGGAAGCCTGACCAATCGCATAGAAGAAGAGGAAAATAGGCGAGGAGTGACGACGAGCGGTCCTAGAGGAAGTCAGAAAACTGGTAGAAGCTGGATTCGTGTGGGAGATCAAGTACACCACATGGCTTGCAAACGTGGTGATGGTGAAGAAGGCGAGCAGAAAGTGGAGGATGTGCACAGACTTCACCGACCTTAACAAAGTTTGTCCGAAGGACGCTTACCCCCTCCCCAATATTGATCGGCTCGTCGACGGGGCATCTAGGCATAATTTCCTAAGTTTCCTAGACGCTTACTCGGGTACAACCAGATCCCCATGTATGGTCCAGACAAATCTAAGACTGCGTTCATCACGAATCGAGCAAACTACTGCTATGAAGTGATGTCGTTTGGTCTAAAGAACGCCGAGGCAACATACCAACGACTGATGGATCACATCTTCAGGGAGCATATCGGCCAGAGCATGAAAGTCTATGTAGATGACATGGTGGTGAAATCTCAGACGATCGAGGATCATACTCGCGACCTCAAGGAGATCTTCCACCAGGTGCGCAAGTACAACATGCGGCTCAACCCAGAAGAATGTGTGTTTGGAGTACCCGCCGATAAGTTCCTAGGGTTTATGTTAACCGCCCGAGGAATCGAAGTCAACCCCGATAAATGCACCGCCATCATGGAAATGAGAAGCCCCAAGAACCTCAAGGAGATACAACAGATGGTTGGCCGACTAACGTCCCTAACACGTTTTTTACCAAGACTGACAGAAAAGATCAGGCCGATCCTCAAGATCATGAAGAAACAGACAACCGACAAGTGGGACGACCGATGCGAGGAGGCGTTCCAAGGAATCAAGGCAATGATCAGCAGCCCCCCGATCATGAGTAAACCGGTCGGGGAACTCCCTTTGCAGCTATACTTGTCCATTTCAGACGACACCCTCAGCATCGCTCTGGTACAAGAAAATCTGGAACAACGACCCGTATATTTCATCAGTCGGGTTCTGCAGAGCGCCGAAACAAGATACCAGCTGGTGGAAAAGATAACCTTAGCATTGCTGATGGCCGCTCGGTGACTTTGTCAATACTTCTAGAGCCATTAAGTAATAGTACGCACTGACCATCCCATCGCCAAGATCCTTAGAAAAACGGTCCTCGTCGGTAGGATGAGAGCCTGGTCGGTGGAGTTGTCAGAGTTCGGTCTCAAGTACGAGCCGATGGGATCCATTAAAGGACAACACTTAGAAGATTTTGCTACAAAATTACATGGATCAACCTCCCCTACAGAGCAAACATGAACGCTCTTCGTTGATGGTTCGTCAGACAAGCGCAACGCGGGAGTCGAAATTGTTATCGAGGGGCCGGGCGGCTTCTCGGTGGATCATTCCCTGCAGTTCAAGTTTAGAGCGTTGAACAACCAAGCGGAGTATGAAGCGCAATTGCAGGTCTGAGGCTAGCAAAAGATTTGGGAGCACGGAAGCTGAGGTGCAACACGGACTCGCGGCTGGTGGTAGGGCAAGTGCAAGGGGAATACCAAGTCAAGGACGATCTGCTGCTTCAATATTATCATAAGGTGGTCAAAGCTATCAAGGAATTTGAAGAAGTGACGCTGCACCACATTCCCCGAGCAAAGAACGCCCGAGATGATCGACTCTCCAAGCTAGCAGAAGGAAAAGAGAAGGGGCAGTTGAAGACCATCATCAGACAAATCCTGGTTAAGCCTTTAGTGGGAGAATGTGCAGCCATTGACCGACCGAACGACTGGCGAAGTGAAGTTCGAGAGCTCTTAAAGAGAAGTGACGTCAGGGAGGAGATGAAGCCGATCGAATGGCGTTGCGCACTCCGGTTTGTGATAATCGGAGAAGACCTGTACAAGAGGGGATTTACAACATCGCTCTTGAAATGCTTATCGGAGGAAGAGGCGGCCTACGTTATGAACGAGGTCCACAACAGAGTCTGCAGAATGCATACTGGTTGTCGAACAATGAGGGCTCGAATAGTCCGAGCGGGGTACTATTGGCCGACTATGGAGCAAGATTGCGAAACGCTAATAAGTGCGAAGGTTGCCAGGCGCACGGGAATGACGTTAGGAGAGCCCCTACTGAGTTGCATAACCTAACAACCCCTTGACCGTTCGCACAATGGGGGATGGATATCGTCGGTCCCTTTCCTATCGGCCAAGTGCAGAAAAAATTTATTTTAGTCACTATTGACTATTATACCAAATGGGTCAAAGCAGAAGCCCTAGCCAACATCACCGCTCAGCAAGTCCACTCCTTCGTATGGCGGAGCATTGTTTGCGGTTTGGCTTGCCCCACACCATCATCACCGACAACGGTCGGCAATTCATTGATAAAAAGCTAAGGGACTTCTACAAGCAAGTAGGAATACGCCACCTGACCAGCTCGGTTGAACATCCTCAGACTAACGGCCAAGTAGAAGCAATGAATAAGGTCATAGTAGCTGAGCTGAAGAAGCGATTGGGAGAGGCCAAAGGAGCCTGGGTAGACGAGCTGTCGCAGATCTTATGGGCCTATCAGTGCACCCCTCATGGGACGACCTGGGAATCCCCGTTTAATCTGACCTACGGGACGAACGCCATGTTGCCAGTAGAAGTCGGAGAGCCGACACTCCGAAGGGAAATGCAGGGTCTGGATGTAGGGATGGCAACGGGGCAGGGCGGGGACGAGTTTCGCTATCCCATGCCCATTCCCGTGAAAAAAATTCATCCTCATCCCCATACCCAAATCCAACGGGTATCAAAGTTTTATCCCATCCCTATCTCTACCGGGTAACGAGTATAATCTCGTACCCATATTTGTACCCGTTTGCTTACTACTTCAATATAAATTTTAATTAATTTTTATAAAATAATAAAAGATTACGGTAAAGGAAACATAATATTATCAAATATTCAATATTAGGAGGATGATTGTTTCTTCGATATCTAATACTTTGAAATAAATTATAATTGTTTACATTTTATATTAGAATACCAAATAAAATTTCATGAGAACTAAAACATTTATTAAATTTTCTAACTGCAAACCATTAAAAAAACATAGTTGATAAAATTTGAAAATATTTTTAAAACAATTTAAAAGAAAACAAATATTCAAATTAAAATATATTTTAAATGTTTGCTTACATCAATTTTTAAATTCTAATGAATCTCTTTTTTTATACACTAATAAAAATAATAATACTTCACTTAATCAAAATGACGCAAATAACAAATAATAAAAATAATAATAAAATTTTAACATGGATATTGTATCTTTTGAATTCAAATATAAGTTAGATGGTGATAAAAAATTATTCATGACAAATTACATTAATTTTTGATATTGTAGTAAATAAAAGTTATTTATACAATTATAGTGAAAAAATTACACTATGATTGATATAATGAGTTAGAAAATAAAAAGTAATTAGATAAAATATACTGAAATACTATTCTACATGATGAAAATAAACAACAAATAAAAATATTAAAAAATTAACAAATGTGTGCCTTATAAACAATTTGAGAAACTATTGAAAGAAATCATACAAAGGAAAACAAATGTATAATAAGAGTATGATAAGATGAAAAATACCTTATAAGAACATTTTTCAAATATCAACATATATACTCAATGGTTGAGAAATAATTGTTTTAGGGAAACAAAAGAGTTCTTCAAATGAAACAAAAATTAATAAAAATAAGTAAATAATTTTTTTTATATTACCTAGTAAATGAAAGGTTTATGCTATTAAACACTTAAATTGAGAGTATTAAACATACTCATGTGAAAGGAAAATATACAATAAATAAAAATATTAAAAAATAATACAAATATTCAAATATGAGAGATAATTTTTTTTTTAATTGACATACATCATTTTAACATAATTACATAAATGTTATGATAAGATGAAAAATATATTGGAGATACGAATGAGTTTGATGACAAACCAAATAATTAGAAGAAATAAAATATATATATATATATAT
>Ga0214544_1003044_pt1 | contig 35024 bp, 17 predicted proteins | sample CNSS3metaG_FD_160074 | JGI IMG/M metagenome (GOLD analysis project Ga0214544, IMG submission 160074) | Root nodule microbial communities from cowpea collected in UCLA plant growth center, Los Angeles, California, USA - CNSS3 | ecosystem: Host-associated > Plants > Roots > Nodule | place: USA...
CTTTATGCAAAAAAAAAAAAAAAAAAACAGAGGGTATTGAAGTAGAACCAACAAACACTTTTGTCTGATTCCCACATCAAATAGCTCAACCCCACGTTTTTATTTTGAAAAACGCGTAAAATGCTAGAAGCTGCTTTATGCTAATTCCTATGAATAAATTTTTGTTCAATCTTATCCTTCATTCCATACAGATTTTAAGTTCAATCAATTCATCACGAGTACTTCATAAACTTTTGCCACGCGTTTCAATCTTTTTATTTAACCAAATAGTAATTTATTAAAAACTGATTTTTTTTTTCATCGATTCAAATAAGTTTATGATAAACATCATTGCAATTACATAGAAATTTTATTAAACCCTAAACTTCTTTTAATCTTATAAAAAAATCCATGATTTGAAATCATTCCATGAATCTTCTTTCAATATATACTTAATTTGGACACTGAAATTATTATTATCGGAAAACTTCCTCTTGAATTTCAAATTCAATTAATTAATATCATATTTAATACAACACAATTTTTTAATAATGATGGAAACATTCACTATTATCTTTAATGGATTTGTTTATACAATTGCTTAAATTTTGAAAGCGTTAATGTAATTGACAAAACAACTGCCATAGTTAAGCATTACTACCAAGTATAAAGATTAAATAATAATTTGTATGATTAATTATCAATGATGTTTAATTAATAAAATAATTAAGATACAGTGTACGTCTATTTTTTATTTCTTTTGTAAGAAAATGTATACGGTTGTGTTGTGCACAGTGAACGGTCACTGTCCCACACGTAGAAATTGAACCGAATACAAAGTTGAGCTATAAGTATAAGAAATAGCTTCTAAATGGATTTGCATTTGTGTTCAAATTTTGACCAAAAAATTTCTTACTCACTCCTCACACCAAGAGCAGCGACAAACCCTCTCTTTTGGTTCCTCAATCAAGTAATGTTAACTGCTTCCGATTCTTTTTCATTTTGGCGCTTGCAATTGAATTTGATGCATTTTACTTTTGCCATCGGTGATTTCGTTTCTACTATCTGTGCTCTTAATTTGAACAAATGCCTTTGTTTCTGTTCGCGTTTCGGATTTAGCTGAATCTGAATATTTATTTGCTCAATACTGATAGAAATATCTATGCAGTATGCTTAAATGATAGTACCCCTAAATTTAAGATAGGGTCTGTTTGGTTCAGAAACAAGAACTTTTTGAGAGTGTTTTATACTGTGGAAACGAGTGTTGGGAAATTGATGGCGAGTACGTCGATTCAATATTCCACAATCTGTGTTCTGTTTGGAAAAATCTGCCAGGCAAACGAGTGTTGAAGGAGAAAATGAATTGTTGGGACAACTTGTTATGAACAGCGAATAAAACCAATAACCACAACCATCCAATGTTAGAAGAATATTCAAAGATTCATTTCTCTTTGAATTAGAATAATGCGTTTGTTATCGGTGGTGCTGTGTTTATTCCCCTTATTTTTCTAATATATTTTAAGAAGATAATGTTGAAAGATGTGTGTATTTTTTGTGTGTTCAAAGCTTGAAAAGCATTCAGCAATTATAACTAAAGAGTATGGGATTATGCTGCACACACCGGGAAAAGGGGTTAGTTTCGGCCACATAAGTTTTAGGAATATATTGATTCTGTAGTCTACTTGAAAATCAACTTGTTTTTTCCCCCTATGGTATATTGACCAAAATACATTGAAAAACCACCAGAAACTGGGAAAATTTAATGATTCTTCTTCACTAATTGAGTGTGGAACAGAAAACTTTACTTTAATGTGTTGTGCTTATTTCAGTTAATCGCTTTCAAAAAAACACTTTTTGTTAAAAGATATTTAAAAAGATAAAAGCTTTCTCAAATGATACTTTTCCTACTATTATTTAAACTAGTACCCGATTCGAATGTCTCTGTGTGCTTTTACATAATTAAATATATGCAGTATTAGTTATTCTACAGAATTTCACAATAATCAATTTCCTTACTTTTTAATTAAATATTATTCTTTAATATATTTTCAAACTAACTGTTGACTTGTTCCAAGTCAAAGTAATGTATATTTTGAAAAGGTGATATTATTTTCATAAAATTATTTAAAATTAATATGTTTATAGTTATTTTTAATACGTTGTAATAATGTTATGTTTTAACGTTTACCTGTTTTAGTAATATTTTCTGGATTTAAATTAAGAAAATATTTGGCTTTACAAAATTGATTTTATTGGAAAATAAGTTTAAGTCTTATTTTTACAAAAAAAAATATATATATATATATATATATATATATATATATATATATATTATAAATTAAACTTTTTCTTTTTTTTATGTGAAAATTTTAATACCATCTTCACAGACTTAATAGGTAAAACTTATTTCTTGATCTAAGATTTGTAGCACTCTTTGAGGCATGTATATATTATATGTAAAAATAGACATTTTTAAGTAGTTTAATAGTAATTTGATAGCAACTACAATTCTTGTTAGAATAAATTTATTTTATATTAAAGGATGAACTTGAGCGTTCATCCTAAAAAAAGAAGATTGCCGTCACTTATATAATAATTAAATAATAATTAAACTTAATAGCTTAAAAGCTGTAAGTTTTTAAATTAAATAAACCCAGCAAATAGAATCAAATCCATCGTTACAATTCACGTTTTTTTAATTTGAAAAATGAGGAAGACAACTGTAGATATACTTATTTCTTTCGGTAGATTTAATTATTATTTCTTCTGATAACATATACCTTTGAATGAATGGTGGTGAGTAATTGAATTTTGTAAGAATTATATTAAACGTTATAAATACTCTCCATTTTGAAGGCAAACACACTACGAATATATCACTGATTTGATTTGTGTCGATTTGGATCGCTCCTAAACAGTGGTGGTGCACACAATAGTGTTTGTACCTTCCTCTTTCTTTGGGCACGCGTGTTGTTTTTGATTCGTGAACCCAAACTCCATTATTGTTGTCACGAACAAAACACGACCACTATATCTTCAATTCTATCAGCAACACCCTCACAGTTTTATTATATACTATATTTTATTTTCTCTCTGGTCCATAACACATGGTTGAATACGCTTCCAGAAACAACCTTAGCCACCATCATCAAGGTTTTGGCATGGAGGCTCACTCCATAGATGGTGTTTCTTCACAAACTGACTCCAAATTCTACGATGATGATGGTCATGTTAAACGAACAGGTACCCGTTTGATTTAATCAATTTGGACTTTGTTTTATTTGATTGTGGTGATAATTTACATATTGTATGATATAATATTTGATGGGTTGGTTATTTTGATTATGAGATAGGGACCGTTTGGACTACAAGCTCCCACATAATAACAGCAGTGGTGGGTTCGGGAGTGTTGTCTTTAGCATGGGCCATGGCTCAAATGGGTTGGGTTGTTGGGCCTGCCGTTATGATCTTCTTCAGTGTTGTTACGCTTTATACGTCGGCGCTTCTCGCTGATTGTTATCGCAGTGGTGATCCCGTTTCTGGGAAGAGAAACTATACTTTCATGGATGCGGTTCAAACCATTCTTGGTAACAAAAATTCACATTTATTATGAGTAATTGTACCATTATTATCATATGCCTTCTTTTTCAAAATATTTAAATATGAAAAGACAAATCGTGTTGTACTTTCTACTCCCCTAACCATTAATTTATGATCGTATTCTTATAAACATTTTTATTTTTCAAATTTTTTAAAAATATGATTTTTTTTGTATGTGACATGATGTTTTACTGTACTGAGTAATGATATTTGAACATTTTATATCACTGTTGGCACTTATAATCCTTTTTATTTCTTTTCTGTCATAATATTACTTATATTTTTCTCATCTTTTCTCAATAAGTCCTGACTGAAAATTGGTTTCACATATATTTTCTTTCTTTGGTAATCATGACCCTTCCTTTCTGACTATACCAGCATGATTGATTGCTTGTTGACTTGAAGTTTCAAAGGCACACGTTTGTTGGTTGAATTTGTTGAAATATTTTATGTGGATGAAGATTTTTCTATATCAATTTCGTAATTTGACTGATTGTCTCATTATATATTATTCTATCTTTTTTTCTTGTTTTAGTATACACTCTCTCACACACAAACATGAAATTAGAACATACACCTTAAAGTCGAAAGGAGAACCTTGTGCTGTCATTATTGACTTGTAGTAGTTCAAATAATATTTGACTTTTCAAAATGCCAAAAATAAGGTGAATTGTTATCATCGATTTTGCAGGCCGGCGCCATGATCTGTTTTGTGGGATAGTTCAGTACGCAAATCTTTACGGCACCGCTGTAGGATACACAATTGCAGCTTCTATTAGCATGATGTGAGTCAGCACTTACATTATCTTCAAATCATAAATCATTGAAATTTATCTTATTCACCAAAGGTATCTACTAAAGAATTTTATTTTCAAATGATCTCGAGATTCAAGTTTTCACAGATTTAACAAAAATAAAAGCTAAATTTATAGACACGTTCGAATTTTCATATACAAATTGACCATTTTCTTCATGCTATCTAATGAGGCTATTCAGAGGGTCAAATAATTTTCATGTTATCATTGATAGATTTCAAATATGAATATTGAATTACAAATAACTTTTAAATAAGATTTGAACAAATATATATTTTAATTTAATTCTACTTTGGTTGAATATTTTAAATTAATTCTACAAAGGCTAAAGTTACAATTTTTTTATTGTATGTATTTAAAACATTATGATTTATTAATTAATATACACGTGTTTATTAATAAAGTATTTTTGTGCAAAAGTATGATAGATATAAAAGAAGATAGGATTGAATTATGAGTCGAAAATTTTTGTAATTTTTGCAAAGTTATATATGATAGAGTGATAATAGATACAATAGACAGAATTTTTAATGTGGCAGTCTATGAAAATTATTTATAAAAATTCATCTTTTTAAAAACTTCTTTCCTTGTTATGGGTAGATTTAGTAACATACAATTTAAACGAGTTTAAGGTAAAGAAATAATTTATATTTTAGATTATTTATTACACTTATTTGTTTATAAATGCAGTTCTTGATCAAATTCTATTAGTTAAACTAACATTTTGAAGTTAAAAAAAAATATTAATTAAAAATTCAATCACTTCTAACTAGATAACCTAAATATTGTTTGAATAGACACCTTTTAAAAATCTAGAGTATCTCTTGAGAATGCAACCATTATTAATTAAAAAAACTTTAGTATTGTTTGAAATATATTCACTCTTAACTAAGACTTAAGTATTTTTTTTTTTAAATGCTTATACTTATAGCTAAGGGATTTTAAAAAGAAAGGAATGATCTTAATTATCATAGGATTTAGCTACTAAAACGAGAATTAACGTTACTTCACGAATACAACATTAAAACTCTCTTCTAGTAGGCTAAAAGAACACAAACAGTGTTTTAGTAAAACTTGTGGTAGAGAAAGCTTTGAGAAACAATATTAACAACATCTTGAGAACTCCTTATCACTTGTTCTTTTTGTCAATTTAGAAGTCTCTTTATATAGAGAGTTAAGAAAAGAGTTCTTCTTGTCGAGAAGTTTCACTTTAGAGATGTAGCTAAGCATTAAAGTTATTTCATGCATCATTAATATTTTTAAAGGGTGGGTAAAAAATTTAAATTTTAAGATCTAATCGATATTAAATCCAAATTTATAACTTTTAAGTCCATTTAAATGGATTTATATCAAATTCAAATATATTTTTTTGGGTTTTAAATATCATCATTGGATTTAGATTGAATTAATTTATGGATTTTGAAAATTCAAATAAAGGTACGTCTAAGTTGAACCAATGTAGTTGAGGATCAGGTCAACCGAAATTAGCCTAGGTCTAAAGTCAAGTGAAGTCAACTTGGGGGCAAGCGTTGAGTTGAGTCCACCCAAAATGAAGATCAAGCCAAATCAACCTAGGAAGAGTTAAGTTTGCGTATGCTGAAGCTCGAGTTGAGTTGGTTTCGGTCAAAGGTTGAGTTGAGTCACTTTTGACTAAAGGTCAAGTTGAAGGTCAAGTCAAGTCGACTCCAGCCAAAGGGTGAAGGTTGAATAGAGTTAGCCCTAGTTGAATGTCAATTCGAGTTGATCATAGTCGACTGTCAAGTCTAGTTGACCCTAGTTAAAGTCAAGTCGAGTTAAACCACCCAATAGAAGGTCAAGTTGAGTTGGTCTTGGCCGAAGATCATGCCGAGTCAACCCTGGTTAAAGGTCATGTGAAGTTAGTCCCGACCGAAGGTCAAGTCGACTCAGCCCCATCCAAAAGTCAAGCTGAATCAACCCTGACCTAAGGTTGGCCTAAGTTGGCCAACTCCAATCAAAAGTTGAGTTGAGTCGACCGCAACTAAAGGTCCCGACCAAAGGTCAACCTAAGTTAGTCGGCTTTAGCGGAAGGTTTAGTTATGTCAACCCCAGTCAAAGGTTGAACCAAGTATGCTTGGGTCAAAGGTTGAACCGAGTTGGTTTGACCCATATCTAATGGACTTAATAGTCAAGTATATCATCGATCACATTGGAATTAATTTATTTAGCAAAGTGAATTTAATCCATTTTAAATTCTATTAAAAAATCCAAATTTAGTTTATTTAGTTAAAATGGATCTGAATTATAGATCCAATCTATTTTATTAAATCTAAACTGGATTTTGAGAAAATCAATCCATTCTAACCCTTAATATTTTATCTTCTTTAAACAATATTACAACATTTGACGTGACCTATCAAACTTAGATTAAAGAGATTTTATCAAAATTAGAGTAAAATATAAGATTGCACATGACATATAGTCTTTTCAAAAATTATATAAGGCATGTCAAAATGTATGTTAACACAAAAACAACTTTAGTATATTCTTCAAAATATCATTTATGTTGCCAAAAGTTTTACCAAATCTTTTTCGTAGACATGAAGACGAAAACATTTTTTACAACAATAAGTTTATAAAGAATTTCATACCATATAACGTTCACTTACCTTTGTGCATTAAGATTTTGTTTATCAGACCAAACGAAGAGAACACAATGTATTATATCTTTTGTTAAACAAAACACTTACATCTTTCATCTTACATACAAATTTATGATTTATACTTTATTATTTTATAATTAACACTTATTGAAAATCATAAATGTATGAGTATATTAACATGAGTATTTGTGATCATTAAACAATGTTTTATTTTTTCTCATGTACGAAACAAATAATTTTGACATGCTAAGTAATCTTTATATGATACTATCATCTAAACAGTATTTGTACCAAAAAGAAGCTTGTAACCTATATAACTTTCCCCTTTTTTATTTTATTTTTTCTACAATTTTAACAAGAATAACTTTTAGTCATTATTAAAATGTTATTTATTAGCTTCTTTAATGATGTAAAACTTGCTTCTCAAAACAAACAATACTAATAGTAATATTTATAGTCTTTTAAAGTAATTTTATTTCGAAAAAATGTGCAATATGTAGATTTCTGATGCTATTACTTACTCATTCGCAATTTTAATTCTAACCAGAGTTGTCTAATTATGGGTTTGTTTCCATTTACCTGCTATGATTTTGACAGGGCGATAAAAAGGTCCAACTGTTTCCATTACACGGATAGAAAAGATAAATGCCTCGTTTCGAGCAATCCATTCATGATCGGTTTTGGCATAATCCAAATTGTGTTCTCCCAAATTCCAGATTTTCATAAAACATGGTGGCTATCCATAGTTGCAGCAATCATGTCCTTTGCCTATTCCATAATTGGCCTCGCTCTTGGAATTGCCAAAGTTGCAGGTTATATTACTACTTTTATTCGTTCAATAGAAGCAGTGTTAAAAAAAGAAGTTAAATACATATTGTTCTTCTATTTTAGTTATTGATTTAATAATCTTTAAACTTTTAAAAGAAATATGAATTTCATTATTTTATTAATTTTATAACGATAAATGTAAAATTTAAATATAAAAAAAAACTAATATCACATATTATATTAAGTTTAAATATAAAGGTAAAAAAATACATGCTTTCAAAAACTGGAAGACTGGATTTATCAGTTTAAAAGTACAAGAGTCAAAGTAAATTTGACAAAGAAAAAGGAAACTATCAAAAGCATACTTTTCCAGGAAAAAAAAAGGAAAAAAGAAAAAAGAAACTAATATTTCTTGTTTAATTGGTTCTTGAACAGAAACGGGTACTTTCAAGGGTAGTCTCACAGGAATAAGGATCGGAGCTGTTTCAGAGACTGATAAAGTATGGGGGGTTCTCCAAGGTCTTGGTGACATAGCCTTTGCGTATTCATATTCTCAAATCCTCATTGAAATTCAGGTTCACCCTTAATTTTTTATATTCCCTGATTGAATGAAGTGTAAGAAGAAAATAAATTTTATTGGAAAGTAATTAAATGCAATATTATTGTTGATTACACAGGACACTATAAAATCTCCACCATCTGAGGCAAAGACAATGAAGAAAGCCGCTAAGATAAGTATTGGTGTAACCACAACATTTTATATGCTTTGTGGTTTCATGGGTTACGCTGCTTTTGGGGACGACGCACCTGGGAACCTGCTAACTGGATTTGGTTTCTACGACCCATATTGGCTTGTAGATATTGCTAATGCTGCTATCGTAATTCACCTTGTTGGAGCATACCAAGTCTATGCTCAGCCACTATTTGCCTTTGTCGAGAAATGGGCTTCAAAAAGATGGCCCAAAGTTGATAAAGAATACAAAGTTCCAATTCCTGGCTTTGCACATTACAATCTAAGCCCATTTAGATTAGTTTGGAGAACAGTATTTGTTATCATAACCACTATTGTGGCAATGTTGCTTCCATTCTTCAATGACATCTTGGGACTTCTTGGAGCACTGGGGTTTTGGCCTTTAAGTGTTTTCTTCCCAGTAGAGATGAGTATCAAACAAAAGAAGATCCCAAAATGGAGTCAGAGATGGATAGGTATGCAAATATTAAGCTTTGTCTGCCTAGTAGTATCAGTTGCAGCTGCTATTGGCTCAATTGCCAGCATCGTCGTTGATCTAAAGAAATACAAACCTTTCCATGTAGATTATTAATTAAACCCTTGCCAATGCTAGAAACTGTTCAAGGCAATGGTAGTTGTTTCAATATCTTTTATCTTATCAGCAATGCTATTTCAATGTCATCCTGGCTGCACGTCTATAAAGCAAAAGTTCGACACATTTTCTAATCCCCTCTTCCTTTCATCAAACATAGTAAGAACTTGCTGAAATACGAAAATTATACGAAACTCTACAATAACTGACAACAAACATAAACCTTAAACTTAGACCTTACGGGGAGGTTTTGAAATCAAAACTGCTATTGCAAAATAAACAAGCTTCTGCGAGCGAAGGAGTGCATGAACTTTACCACATTCTGATGTCAATCCACAACTGGAATTATATTATATTCAAGAAACTATATACTATATCACAAGTAATAAAATTCAAAAAATTAACTAAAAACAGACTGCTCGTGAGATCTCCTCACTCGACCGAAATAATGAATTGAATTGACAAACGCCCACGAAAAGATTTTACAACAGAACATATTGCATAAGCATCGGTATAGTAAACCCGACAACCCCCTGGAAATTACATCGATTACAAATTACTTCCCCGTGTATCCTTTGGACATCCTGATGCCACACGATAAATTGATTTTTTTATCATTGATGCCATAGAACTTTAATCGAAAGAAATAAGCAGTGGGAGAGGCAGCTGAAACGGGGGTGTGGTTACCTTTCATCAGAGTGGCCAGAACAAAACTGCCTTGAAGTTGTTCAGTTCGTCTAAAGATTAGAAAAGCTCCTCTGAATTGAACTTATTCCATGCTTCCTGTAATAAATTGCCAAACTTTTCAGCAAAAAAAATTAAGGCATGTAGTAGTATTTATTTTTATTTAGATTACACACAAGTATAACTGAAAAAGAAAGTACCCCTAACACTAATACATGTACATCAGAAGCATCATGAGACTAAAACCTTTTGTTTTAGTACAGTTAATTGACAATTATACATTACTTCAACGTTGTCTATGTAGATGAAAATCCTAGATGTGCAAGCAACACATGACGCAACACCCACCGGCTGGACTAACAGCAACATCTAGCAATGCAATGGTAGACGCCTAACATTTTTTTTAAGAGTAATTGCATCCATTACAACATTCCCTCTATTATTATTAGGTGAATTTCTTGAATATCCACTCAATATTAGAGTGTGTTAAGCAATGCGTAACATTGCTTTCCAAAATCTCTATTCAACTTCGAGTTGTCAACAATGATGTCATAAACAAATATCATTGAAACAAATCTCCCAGATAACTGTTGTAGAATAAAATAGAAATTCCGTTATATCATGTTTTTCTACTGGCTTAATTATATTTAGTCTCTAAAATTTAAAATAAATATTGAAAAATTCATTTTATACTCCACAACTTCGTAAAATATGCCTAGTCTCTATAGAAAGACAAATTTAACATATGTGGTGATGTGACACAACATCTGTCACGTGTACACTTCTGATTGCCACATCACTTCTAATAATATTTTGTGAAATTGTAAGGACTAAACATTTTTTCAATTTAGGAGAAAAAACAGATTTATCTCAAATTTCTCGTTCAAAAACATAATTAATGCTTTAATATTTTTATAGAATTTTCTAAGCAGACATGACAGAAAATACCTGAGATGCCTATGTATAAAATAAATAAATTAATTCAATCATTATTTCAGAATGCACACCATCATATATGACATGATATAATGCTAATCTTTATTAACAGTAGCCTATATATACGCATCTCATTGGACCAAAAAATGTTAAATGGAAACCCACATTTGGAAGTCACTTGACGTAAAGCAGCCTAATTTTTATTTGCCATTGGCCTCTCTTAATGAAGCATAGATTATTCTGTACGTATGAATGATATAAAAGGGCCTGAAATACCTTGAGTAGATCAAAAACCTTCTCAGCAATACATTTTTGTTGTATAGTGGCACCCTTCTGTTGCACTTTATCAGGATGAATGCACAATGTAGCTTTCCTGTAAACCTTTCGGACAGCTGCCGCTGTAATCAAATCAGTCAAAGAAACTGGCTGCCAACCACATTCAGGCCACAGAACCTGATCATCATTCGTAAAGAAAACAAGTTAACACAACAAAACACAAATATAGACAAAAATATTGATGCCTGCAAAAAAATAAAAAAGCAAGAGACCATTAGTATAGTCTGCTAAGATTTAGAAGTGGGAACTTTTCAGTGTTAAACTTTGGAAATATTGTTTTTCATGTATTAGATAGTAATTACAAGAACATCATTCGAATGTGGTACAAAATCAACCACTTTTGTTAAAATATGTCCCATATTAATAACGATCTGATTGGAAATGCTAATATGAATAGTATTAAACAAGGAAATTGAAATACTGGGTGATCCTGTAATGAGCAGTACTTACGAAACCAATAAAATCAGTTCCGAAATATAGAATGGGTGCATGCTTGGTTCAACTTGCCTTAAAGAAAAAATTGCTTATTTTTGCCAACTTATAATGAAATTTCTTAAAAGAACATTTTCTGAAAATAATCTGTTACCAAATATCCACCACTCTTCTAACCATAGGAGGTATACTGGATCATATGAGACCCAGCATGCCATATCTTAAAAGTTGAGCTCATAAGTTAATATAATAAATAAAGTTATAGCATAAACTACCAAACTTCCAGATGTTCATATAACAGAGAAATTCAGAGACTTTTCCAAGGTGTGTGTAGAAAGTACATACATATTGTAAGGTGGAAAGCAAAGCACGTAAGTTCCCCTCTTTTCCTGCAGCCCAGCGCTTAATTTCGAAATCCAATGTTTCACCGAGCCTCTGAAATCAACGTAGAGATAAGATTAGATGATAATATACCAACATGTCACCATAAAAACTCTGCAAAATCAACAAGAAGTAAATTCCGACTAACCACTGTCACCTACATAAAAAGATCCGCTTCATTGTATGTTAAATTATATAAAGGTGAGAAAAAAGGGAAGATATCCCATCTCAATTGTCCCAATTGATAAAACAAGTTTTGGATGGAAAATAGGCATAGGTTTATGGAAATTTTTAAAGGGAAAAATAGACCAAACATGCTGTCAGCTTTAATGTAAACTAGAATCCAACAAACAAGATAACACAATTTAATAGGAAATCAGAATGTTGGATAATCAATTGACTCTTGTATTTTGCATCACTGATATAAAGAAGCCAACAAGAATGAAGGGATATATATTGTGCATGAGCAGTGAGTGCAATGTAAGTGTTTCTCAAAGGAAAACAAGAAAAGAAACTGCTTACATGTTTCTCAGCTTGCTCTCTTTGAGTTTGTAGGTCCCGTTGATTCTTCTCAGCCAATGCTTTAGCCTGGTATAAATGACCATGATGAGTAGCAACAAAGACAGACAATCAAAAGTATTTCTCAGGAATGCACATACTTAGCTATAAATTCAATGTCAAGTTGATTTTAAAATAGTACATTGATCAGCTATTCTTTCACAAAAATGAAAAAGAAATCAATTCGAGGCAGAAAATACAGTATGGCATACCGCACGCTCCTGAGCCCTCTGCTGGCGTTCCAACCTGGCTTTTCGTCTTTCTTCACTTTCCCCATCAACTTCCTGAAATGCTCCAGATGATGATGGAGCAGCTTCAAACCATAGAAAAAAGGGACAAAAGGAGCATCCGTAAGTACAGTGACCCAAAAATTCCAGAGAATTTTGAATATATATTCACACATAAACCAACCTCCAAAAATTGAGGAGAGATCATCAGCAATATTAGTAGATGATGATGCTTTCTTCATGCTTGAAGACACACCTGCAGTTTTCGCCTGAAATTGGGCATCAAATACAGGTTCCTGAAAGCAAAGATGCCCGCTACACTAGTTAAAAGAAAAAAAATAATACAATGCTAGGATTACGATCATGCATGTTGGTTCACTCTGTTTTTATTTGCAACATGGAAATTTTTTAATACTTGTCATTTTTTTATAATTCTTTTTTATTTGAAATGGAAAGGAAAAGAACAAAAAATAACAAACCAATAAACAAGACATCCGACCTTGAGGATAAATTTTCTATGATAGAAAAGGACAGAATACCAAAGCCAGGAGCTGGCCACTACATACTAGTATAAAAGATGTTTAGCACAAATAGGTACTCACTGAAGCGCTGGACCTAGGAGGCCTGGGAGCACTGTTAGCTCGTGCACCTGTGCTGAAGAATGATTCAAGATCATTGTCATTTTGTTGTTGGTTCATCCTTGCAGCAGCAGCAGCTCTTTCTCGAGCCTGTACAGCAGCTCTTTCTCGAGCCTCTGCAGCAGCCCTTTCAACCGCAGCACGTTCTTGTTTACCTCTTGCTTCAGATTCAGCTCTTGCAGCTGCAGCTCGTTCCCGCACTTCCCTTTCCTTTGCCTCAGCAGCAGCCTTTTCAGCCCTTTCCTTTGCCTCAGCAGCAGCCCTTTCACGGGCTTCAGCTTGTGCCCTCTGAACTGCGGCCCTTTCAGCACGCTTCCTAGCTTCTGCATTAGCTTTCTCAACAGCAGCCCTCTCAGCTCTTTGGCGAGCTTCAACAGCTGCTCTTTCACGGGCTTCTCTTGTAGCTCTTTCTACAGCCTGTCTAGCCATTTCTCTTTCTCTCTCAAGTCTCTGTTGCTCTCTTTCTTTCTCTTCTATTTCCTTCTCACGTCTTCTTTGCTCTCTCTCCTCTCTCTCCTTTTGCTGCTGTTCATGATCTAACCTTTCCTGTTTTCCTCCATCCTCTGTCACAGTTCTGCCATCTTTTTCCAATTGCACAGGTTCCTTGCTTTTAACAGCTTTCGTATTTTCCCTCTCCCTAACTTCCTTTGCGTGCCTAAATTTAGCTTCAGCTTTATCCATAGCCACTTTCATCGCTGCAGCAGCTGAGTTCATCTCTAATTCTTTATCAGCAAGACCATTTCCATGTTCATTGTCATTACCAAGACTCCTGCCCATGGCAAATTCTTCAAGTTCATCAAACTGAAATGCAGAAGATAATTTGGCTGCAGCAGGAGTAGATTTAGGACCCTGATAAAATTGAGTGGAACTTGGAAAAGAAGAAAATTCACTATCCTTCTTTCTGACATTGGCAGAAGCAGATGAACCTCCTCCCGACTTGGGGATATGTACTGGTCGGGGAGGAGGAGGTCTTGAAGGTGGTGGAGCAGCAGTTGGCTGAGTGAAAAGAGGAATCTCTGATACCGTCAGCCATATATCATCATTTGATTCAAACTCCTCTTCATATTTCGGAGTCATATCCGCTTGGGTATTAGCAGGTTTAAAACCATCATTATCATGCGAAGGGGAAGTAGACCTTTCGCCAAATGGTTTGTAGGAATTGGAGGAATATGTTGGCATGTTAAATGCAGCCTGATGAAATTCCTGATCATTATCAACAGGAATCTTGTTTTGTGTTTGTCTCTCAGGACTCCTCACAGATGATTCGCCATTTGATTCTTTATCACTGGTTGTATTCGGGGAGCTGCTACCCTTTGTGCTATTTCTCTCTGCTGAGAATGAAGGCACAGAATTTCCAAGTCCACCAAAGGGATCAATATCATCATATACTTCACCATTAGAATTTGACAAACTACCATTTTTTGTGTTTCTAGAACTACTAAATTTACTAATTTCTTCCAATGGGTCTGTAAAGTATTTTGAGGATGAATCCATTGGGGCTGAAGTTGGTTCAAACACTTTGAAAGGGTCATCTGTTTCACCGGAAGCCATTTTAGAAGAACTGATAGTAGGTTGTGATGACAAATCAATATTAGGGACGGTCCTGTGAATAAAACAATATGCAAAAACGATTACAATGCATCAAGGATATGTGAAGAAGATAAGGGATTGTGTTGTTCCTTCTATTATGTTCATTTCCTTCACTTTTATTTATCCAAATGAGATGCTAAGCAAGTAACAATAAATTCATAACATCTATGCTCCCTCCTTCATTAGACCTGATCCCATCATGAGCCAGATAAAATGAAGGATCAACTTCAAAGATAAAAATGCACAGCATAGGAAACTTATAACCAGATATCCAAGTTTACTATTGAAATCGTCACCCTTAAGAAATAAGAAAAGGAAACTGAGCCTTTTAGGAGAGAGGGGAAGGGGCAGTTACTTAGGACAGTTAGATTGCCAAAATATATGGAAATATTTTACCGTATCTTAGAATAACTATAGATTATCTTCTAGAATAGTAACCTTATTTTTTTATCTTATCATGGTTTGGTTCCCTAATTAGATAGGATTATATTAATAATTAGTGAAATAATGGCTAGAGGAAACCAGTTAACTCTGAACTTGAGCTTTGCAGATAGACTTCACTTCAGAAACAAAGGGCTGTCAGTCACTAAGTCAGCGTAAGACAGAGTATGATAGCAATTTTAGCCAGATTGAGAGAAAATGACTTGGTCTTATAATAAATGGGAAAAAATATCATACCACGGTTGGGTTCGAAACTTACAAAATGATGGAGAACATAATGAAGATGTCACACATAAGAAACAGACAAAGGTGGCTAACATGGGCAAAGGCATTGAGGGTTATTGCAAGGAACCAACCGAGCTCAAAGTCTTGTTATACTGCTATATGTTTGGCTATCTATACTTTAATATTGAATCGCAGGATTTGTAAAATTGAATATGTTTTAAATAGACGAGTAGTCACACAATAAAGGACATTAAGTGAAATAATTGTATACAGGTAAAGAGGAGACACTGGTCATACTGCTGACTTAAAAAATAACGAAATCATTTGAGGTGGTTTGGAGTACTTTTGTTCCCAGATTGTGTTCAATCCTTTCATTCAGTCTCCAGGTTCCTTCTTAAATCCTAACAGAACTTAATCCTCCCAGAGTGTAAGGGTTCTAATAGAGATTTGGATGTTATGGGATGCTGAGTCCAATCACCTAGTATGGATGCTCAGATAAGTATTTAAGTATTTGGTTCTCCCCACTTAATACCTAATTTTTGAGGGGAGGTTCCCTCAGTGTTTGGATGCTTAGCAGGTTCGTAAACTTTTGCATTAATTTAAGTAAACGATTTTATAGAATCACTAATGCTCTATGTATGAAAATGTTTTCACACAACCCAATTTGAAAATGTCACAAAAATAAACCACGGAATAAAATAAGTTCATTGGTACATCTCGTACCTTTTCCAAACTAATTTTTGAGCTTCATTCAACTGTCTACTTTAATGAATGAAATCAGCAAGTACAACCAACTACACCTTACCTTTCAAACTATGTCATGCACCCTTAAATGACAACTTGATAGATTACCGCAAAAAGTTGACATCATTCAAACAAATAACCTCAGCCTAATATTTCAAAATACACAAGACATATAAAGTGCATTTAAGAGATTAATGCACAACCTACAATCGTCAGCTCCTATAAACAATACACCTGAATCCTCATTGTCAAACAGATAGTCTGTGCAAATATAGAAGAAAAATACATAATCAGAGGGAAAAAAAACAACCCGTTCCCCTCCAAATCAGTCCAGTAGCATAGGCATACTTCTATCAACTTCAAGCTCCAACAATCAAAATCAATTTCAGGCAGTCAAAACGAAATGATAGCAATATAGGCTTGTGAACTACGAGTCTAAGTTCATTTGCAATGAAGACCAGCAAGCAAATAATTTTTTTCTAGCATATTCAGTATATCATTGGAAACAAACTTTTATACTCAAGGGGGTGATCCGTAAGTTACGGAATAATTCTAAACGATGGCCTATGAAAAGACACTAGATGATATTCGGATATTCCACATATACACAAACAATCCAAAATCCATACCCAATTGTTTGTCTTCACTACATAAGTTAATTTAAAGCAATCCTCAGACATTATTAATGTTCTTAAATTACTTAATTCACTAACGGAGCAAGCTAAGAACCAATATTTTGCAAAAAAACTTTAGACCCCTCGGCATGTTATATTCAACTATACAAGGAAGAAGAACTTGAATTGAATTGAAACTCCCTCCCTATAATTCTTCTGGCCCTCTCTATAGTTTTTCTGGTATTTTATTTCAAGTGGTCCATAAATTATACAGTTTTTAACAAAAGCTTCTTTCTCTCCTCAATTGCATTACCGTCATAACCGCAGTTCTCCAAGCCTTTTCAGCACACAAATAGATTGTTTCAAAGATCAATAAATAAACCTGAATTCTTTACTACACAACATTCACTGACTCAAATTAAATAGATTCCATTACAGACACGTAACATACCTGTCAGTGGAAGCCTTGCTGCTCCCGAATCCAGGGATCAAGTCATCAAAATCCGCGACACCTCGCTCTTCCTTGTCCGAAGGCTTCGATTTACCTAGCCCGCCGAGAAGATCATCGAACGCGGCCGGAGCGAAAACGTCGCCGTAGGAGAACTTGGAGGAGCTCTTGAGGCCGGGAACGCCGTCAAAAATGTCGTCGTCGTCATACATCGGTTTGTCGTAGACCGGTTTGTCATGCGCCGGGAGGTTAACGGACTTGGAGCGGAAATCAGCGGAGCCGCGAAACACGGAGTCGAAGTCGTAGGACGCGTCTGACTTGCCACCGCCGCCGAAGAGATCGTCAAAGGAAGCGGCGTTGACGGAGTCGTGGCCGGCCAAGGAATTGGAAGCTCGAGCGGATCGCGAACCTAAATCGAAGTTGAGAGAAGATGAATTGTTGGAAGAAGCTTTAGATGCTGCCATTGGCGCCGATTTTCCTTGGGGTTTGAACCCGAAATCGGTAGTTAAGAGACCATCGAAATCGTTCATCTCGAGAGACAGAGAAAGATCTGGTGTACGATGGTATCCTCCGTGTACGGTGGTGGATCCGCGGGAGAGTTCGGTGAAGAGAGAACGTCACAGAGGATACAAAAAATGGTACAAATTAACCTGCGTTTCACTTTAACGCTCTTTTTTTAAATTCATTTTTTATTTATTTATTCTCCTTTCTTCTTCTGCTTCTTGTTGGCTACTACTGGCTCACTTAGGTCGTCTTCTTCTTGCTTTGTCTCTTCACTTGTTCTGCTTTTCCCACTTTGTGTTAAAGAATTTGCATCGGAGTATTCCTCAAATTCTGTTTCGTACTATTTTGGGATCGAATCATGTATGTTGTGGATTCTTGCCTGGGCTTGTGATAAACAAATTTCTCTGCTTTGTCAGTGGGAAATGAAAGAAAGAAAGCATGACACGTTCTTCGGATTTCAAATTTTATATTATTTCGGTCAATTTTTTTAAAATTGAACTCTTCTTCTACATTGATTTTAGAATGACAAATTGGTAGGGTTAAGAAAAAAAAAAGGAAACAGAGAGAAAAATCTGTCTTATTATGTGTGTTCTTTCATGTTTATCTTTTAAAAAAAATGCACTAGCTTGCTGTATAACACATTTGTTTCTTCTAACCTCTTTGCCAAATATTTTAGTTAAGGGGATTATTTTTCTTACAAAGAATTATGTTTTGTAGCATAATAAGTTATATATTTTTTTTTTAAAGAAAGGAACAAGTTTTAGCAGAAAAAACTAGCACTCGATTAAGTTCTAGTTTATTGTTATAGAGAATAACAAGTTTTAGTGGAAGACAATAATACTTAATAAAGTCATGCAGGAGAGGAATACATTAATTCAACTCATTAATTTAAAGTAAGTTTGGAAAATTTATAAAAAAATTGAAAAAAAATACAAATTAAAATAATTGTTTACATAAACCGTGTAAAAAGACTTGTGTTTTGGGGTTTAAACAATTGCGTAAAATAAATAATTTAAAGGTAATTATTGAATTTAAATTTTATTTGATGTTTAATATCGATCAAGGTATGTTCTTCGAGGTCAAAGTTAATTCAATCCAGATACACAATTATTAAATGTGTAATTAATGAATGTAACCTACCATCTTTTATAGATTTTGTAATGAACTTTTTTTATTAGGATCATGGTACAATTTATAAAATCTTTTTTTTTTTCCTAAAATTTAAAGGGGTCTAGTCCTATCTGTTGGACCTAAGGACTGATCCATAGGATGTCCAAAGCCCTAAGACAGCCTAACCCCTCTCATTTCTGCCATTCTTGCGAAAACAGTACCTTACTCTTTCCCTCTCCCTATCAACAGAAGTTCTGCTAGGTGATTCCCTCTTGATCGTGCTAGCTCAAAAGCTCACCTCGTCTCACGTAAGTTGGTCCTTGAACCGTACTCCCTCCTTTCAAAGTTTGTTTTTGTGGTTTCTGTTAGAGTTCACCGTAGTAACCATGTTATTCTCTTTGTGCCGCTGTTCGAGTTCGTAAACCTGCTCTTGAAGCTGCTGGGTTCATTGGCTTAAGGGTCACAGTCTATTATTAGCCTCTTTCCAGATAAGGGAAGCTAGACCCTTTTGTTTGTATTTGAAGTGTGTGGTTTGTTCCATCTGTTTCGTGCATAAAATAATATGGGATGTGTATGTAATCGTGTCTGAATGATCTGTATGGGAGTATGTTGTTTCTGGGTTGCAGGCATCGAATAGTGGGAGGAAACTGTTATTTTCACCCAGGCGAGCTCATCTCGCCTAAGCGAGAGTAGCAGTACCTCGCCCAGGAGTTTTGCTCGAATACTCGCTTAGGCGAACGAGTTGTGTTTTGAGCGAAAGACCATCTCACTCAGGCGAGATGGCCTCGCCTAAGCGAGCCTTCGCAAAACTTCTCAGGCCCTTTGTCGCAGTCTCGCCTAAGCGAGAGCCTGCAGCTTGAGCGAGGGCACTCCCCTCGCCTGAGCAAAGGCCTCTGGCTTGAGCGAGACCCGCTGCAGGCCGCGCTGTTTTTCTCTGTTTGGTGGTTATGAACTGTTTGATGTATGGATCTACTCTATTTAAAGTATGAGGCTTGTGAAATGCATGGAAATCTGTGGTTACTAAATTAAATGAATGGTTTTGGTATGAAATGGGCATGAGATTTAAATGAGATGGTTGGTATCAAAGAGACATGGTTATCATATGGGAATACAAATTTGTATTCGTGCTTCGGGAAGGATGAGTTGGTATTAATTCTATATTTGAATGTGAATGAGTATGGTTTATAAAGGTTGGCCTGAGATTATCTGCATGATAAATATTATTCGATTGTTTAAGCATGTTTGGTCGATGGTCAGTGTGTAATTCCTTGAGATCTCTAGGTGGGATTTCAGGGTCGTGCTTCAGTGGTCAGGACGTAATTTCATGGTCCTTGTTAGTGGGTGTCCATGGTGGTGCCCCATCTATATGGTCCAGTAAGGATTCAAGGTAAGGTTGCATCCTGACACTCTAAGGAGTCAATTAGTCTCACCTAGAGCGGACTAACTCTTGTGGTGAGAGTAGTAGGAGGCCTGAAATTCATTAAGGGCTAACCTTGTGTATGAGGGATTGATTCATTGTAACACTTGTAACACATAGCTCGGGGGTGAGCAACTCGGGGGTGAGCAGAGGTATCCACCATAAGTGCAAGCATCCGCTGAATTCGACCAGATTATATGTATCCAGATGAGTCGAGTCGAGTCTTAGTGTATTGATTTGAAGATCATAACATGCTTGGATGATATATGTATATTGGACTGTGAAAGTATATCTGATTGTATGATAAAATCTTTTTGGCTCTAGCTTACCCTTTGCTTGTTTGATTGCTTTGTATGTTGTTCTTCTACTATCATCAATTTATTGATGAGAGCAAATGCGAGAGGTACTCGTGGTCAACAGGGGGAGATGATTCCGCTGCATAGTCTACTTGGGCCGGACTTCATGTTCTTGTTAGGCTCTTCTTTAGGGCTACGACCTATGTACTAGTTTGTCTTTTAGATTTCTATATGATCCTATTAAACTTTAGAACTTGTTTCTTTTTGGGCATCTTGGTGTGCCTTGGGTTGTAAGGAGTGGTGTTTAAACTCTGAGACTGCGCTAAGATATTATTTAGTGTGACGCTTCCTTTAATTTCGTTTATTAAATTAAATAGGGTGTTACACAATTTCCTTAATCATGATTAGAAATTTTAATTGAAAACTTGCTTATTCCGAGTTATTTCGTTGGCACCAATTGGTCAATTTAAGTTTAGAAATCTCAAATGTTATAGCAATTGTGCGGTCTTCTTTAAGACTGTACAACCTATATCGTACACCCTCTATAAATAGGAGTGAGGCTAGTCTATTATTTTCACCTTTTTTTTTTCTTCATGCTTTTCACCTTGATGTTCGTTCTAACTTTCAAGATAATAATGTTATTCGTTCATCTTTTTTGTCTAAGGAGTCTTTTGGTCGAGATGATCGAGGATATGCCCATATAAGATGTGTAAAACAACAAGCTCAAAGAGACATAAAAATGCTAGACATGGAGTTTATGACATATATGAATTATACACGACTCTAGACAATATGGAAGGATGTAAAAATAAAATGACTCAAAACAACATATATGACTAAAACATAAAATAAAAGAAGACTCAATAAAATGAAAAAGCACAAAGCAGACCATGGTACAGTTTCTTAAGCCATATGGCCTAATAAGAACCATGATGGTGAAAATCAAGACAAGAAAACACTTAAAAAGAACAATGCGGAAATGGTAAAATGGAGGAACCAAAGAACTTAGCTCTTGAAGACTAAGATGACCAAAACTCTTAATACCAAATGATGACTCCCTCCTCAAGTTAGGTGCATTCAAAGCATGAAAAAGATATCCATTAAGATGAGCAAGGATGATGTAGGTTGGAGGCTCTTAGTTTCATGGTGAGAATGGGTAAAATGGTGTGCTTAGGTGCTCTCAAGTGAGGCAAGGCCAACATTCAGGGAAGGGTGGCTAGAGGAGACCACATGGGATGCTTTAACCAAGACTTTGCAGATAAGTAAGTGTGTAAGCACAAAAATAATTTGGCAGCATAACTCTACTAATCTCAAAGTGGATTTACAAGGGGGGAGACACCTCTATTTATAGCTTAAGGTGTCTCCAAATTTGGAAATGCAAAACCCTAAAAACTCTAACTTGGCTAGCTTGGAGGCTAAGGCATAAATCCTTTCCAATAGAAGGAGGACATGTGACCACTCAAGAAGGTGGAAAATACTCTCTATTCCTAGAGTATCATGTGGCCACTCAAGAAGGTGAAAAAATATTCTTCATTCCTACCTTGTCATCTGGCCACTCAAGAAGGTTGAAAAATACTCTCTATTTCTAGAGTGCCATGTGGTCACTCAAGAAGGAGAAAAAATATTCTCTATTCCTAGAATATCATGTGGCCACTACGAGAAAACTGTCCAATGAATGCATGTCACACGACCACTCTCTCCCAAAGATGATAAGTCTCTTCCTTACCTTCTAAGCTACCAAGTTGGCATCATTGACTTCAAAAGTCAAACAAATATGCGCTTCACTCATAGGCTTTCTTAACCCTAAAAATCCTATGCTACTTGAACCATAATACAAGGTCCAAAACAAATCTTACACTACAAAGCCTATAATACGAAGTCCAAAATAAATCTATATTATTAAGAATTCTTCAAGGTAACCCACAAGAATAAGAGTTTGGACCCATCTTTAACAGATGAATCCAACTCTTCTTGAATACGCTTAACCATATTTCTTGTGATTGACCCCTTAACTAAGGAGTTGCCATTATACTAAAATTAAAAACAATAGACAAATAACACAAAAAAAACTTCACAAATTAGTTTACATATAAGTTAATTTTAACTTGTACCTTTTTTTATTATTTTAGTGTTTGGTTTCGTAATAAATTTCTCCAAACATGCCCATCATATATGTAAATTCACCAGTCAATTCTGAGTCGAAGATTTGTAAGTCTCAATCTAGGCAGCAAGTGGCAATTCTTAGCATATGCACCATTTCCACCTTTCTGCATAGCATTGATCATGTCGCAATTCTTAACCTTAGAATAATAGATCGTGCAGACGTTTATTAGAATGAACAACTGACATCGCAGCACCATAAATCAGTTTGAAATAAAATTTTAAATTAGGATACACTAAATGTATATATGTTTGGTAAATACATATAATAAGGAGATCATATGCAATGCTTCTCACACTCTCTTTCCTGAATGTTTGCAACATATTTTTTAATATACTTTTTATGACACGATATTAGCTGAAATTTGTTAGGACTCACAAAACAACATGGGGTCTCCATTTTTATATCACAAGTATCACTCTTAAGTCCTGAGTCTCAACAAATTTTAGCCAAGAGTGAAGAGCGTGCTAAAACAAGTGTATTAAAGAATATGTTGCTGTTATTTCTCATATGGCTACAATTTACAATTACTATGGTGAAAGCCAAATAACTAGTGGCCTCTGAGTGGCTCCAGTGAACTGATGAGGCAGAGACATCAATAGCGTGCAGCCTAAGGGAAATCTGGCACATCAAACTCGGATCCGTTTCACATCACTTTCAGGGACACTGATATCAAGCCTATCTCCGTTGCTCGAACTAGCAGTTTGTCCTGAGACCTGTCAAATCATACATGTTGGTGACATAATAAGCTTTTCTAATCTTCAAGGCCATAGCTCTCATTCGAAAGCAATTTCTGTGTGAACAACGTGCTTATAGACACAACCAATCAGAAAGATTAAGATAATACTAAACTAAATCTAACATATTCCAACAGACTATTATTTTCATGGATCTTTTGGCATTTGATTAGATGTACGTCTAGACACTATGGTAATGCAATAATTACTCCTCATACCAAGTCAAAAGGACCAAGTTCACTCCTGTGTTTCTCGTAATCCTAACAGGTTGAAATGACCATTTTCTTTCTAGCTTTCCTAAATCGTGAGCAAAGATCCATAGAAATACTAATTGTCACATATACAAGTCGCCTTTAGCCCCAGTGTAAACAAATAATGCAAGCTGAAACGTGACACTTACAGTTTCATCCGGAACAACTGCATACCTCTCAGATAAGGAGGCACCGCTTTTCCCTGTTTAAGGAGAAAACAACAGAGCTATCACGATGCCAGATTGCTTTAAGAATGATTAAAAATAAAATATGTGAATCCAAATTACACTACTAAATGGTATCATCATTAATGGCTGAAAACAACGGAACAATATTACTGATGAGTAATGAGCAGAACAAAGCACCTGACAAAAGATCAGTGTTAGAGGATTCTATTTGCTGCCCTGAAGATCCATCCACACTCAAAGCTTCAATAATCTTTGGAGAATTCCTAAAAGAATAAAATCATATCAAGACATGTAATCAAATGCACAAATTACCCAAAACAATATTTCCAATTAATGATTTAGATTAGCTATATAACTTATTATTAGACGAACATGGTCATAATTGCCACCAAAACTAATGACTTTTTCCAGGATGAATAAAAGATACACAAGGCCATATTCAAATGTCCATGACTGAAAATAAATAATTTGATATAAAATGAATAGGGCACCAAGAGGGAACCAAGGTGGTGCAACGAATGTAGCAATATGAAGCTCAGTTCTGATAGTTAACAAGGATACCCTGTACAGCTACATTATACAAGCTAGTTTTTGCTTTCTCAACCGCGGTCAGAATTAGACCATCCACTTCAAAGGTGTCATTACACACCCAATGCCAATCGTAATAATTTCAGAACCAAGATCACTGATCCAAAATCTAACAGATTAGAAAGAGCAGCCATTACAAATATGATGATATTAGACTCTACTTCCAGTTGATCTATAGAATCACTTCAAAAGTTTCATCAGAATAATTAATTTGTTTCAGATTAAAGGTCTTGTTTGAAGAAATTAATTAGGAAAAATAACAAGCCACTTAGAGTCAGCTGGTAATAAGTTGGGTCATTTGCATATCAGAGGTTCAAATCTCAGTGCAGTCATAACCCCAAAACAACTCAACACTACCAACAAAAAATTGTTTCTCCTATCAAACACACTTTTATGACCAAAGTAAGAATATATCTTAAGTCATAAACCCCAAAACAACTCAACACTACCAACAAAAAATTGTTTCTCCTATCAAATATACTTTTATGACCAAAGTAAGAAAATCTCTTATGTGCCTTCAGAAAACATATGAAGAGAAGAAAATTCCGGGAAAGATGAATGCATGCCTGAAAGTCCTAACAAATTTATTCAGGTTGTACATGCAATTACCGGTCAATGGTATCCCCATGCCCAAGTTGGCCATTTGTTCCTCTTCCCCAAGAATATACATTGTTCTTGTCAGTTACAGCAATTGTGTGCCTCCACCCACATGAGATCTGGACTATTTTCTGCTATGTAAAAAAATATATAGAATAGTCGGTGGATTGCTTAAAGAAAGACATTGACGGTATGATGCAAAATTGAAACATTCCAAATGAAAGAAAGAAAGGGAAGAATCCAGTTTCAAGTACCTGATCATGGGGGAACTTCACTTGTACAGGAGAGCAGCGATCAACATTGTCACCGACACCAACCTGTCCAAACTACAATCGAAGGAAAATAGGTAACAATTTTCCAAACTCGTCAATGATAAAAAACTTGTTATTGTGCAGAAAGAGAATAAAGTCTTATACAGTTTTTTTTTTTATATAGTAGAATATTTAGTTGTCTGCACATAAATGTGCATTCTTTAAGCAGACACCTAATGTATCCTCTGCTATGTTCATAAATAATAAGTAAACTGGATTAGAAACTCAAGAAGGGAAAGAACTCACAAACACGGACTCTGAAAAATTTGTATAGAAGTTTCAAAAGTTCACAGATAAACCACTGGCACTTCGAGGGTCCAGAAAGCCTCCCCTAATCAACTAATTTTCTCATACTCCCAAGTCCCCAAAACACACATATATATATATATATATATATATATATATATATATATATATACACACACACAAGCTTCCCAACGCAACAACAAAATTAACTACCAACATATTTTACAGCTGTTTGAATTAAAACAATCAGCTGTATTTTTCCTTTTTCCCTTGTTTCTTCTTTCATAGACCTTTGTAATAGGAGGTCATGTCTTAACATTATAATACTGTCACATGAACATGGAAGGATAAAAATTTATTGCAAACCTTATTCCAACCCCATCCATAGAGTAGTCCAGTAGATGTAAGTGCCATACTATGCCTCCATCCACCTGATACCTGAAGAAAGTCCAAGCCAAGTCAAGAGACAAACAAAAGAGCTATATATCTAACAACAAATATACTATTGCTCCCAGTGTGCAAGGTTTCAGGGTAGCACAAGATTTTGTTAGAACAATTTTTTCTTGTCCTTAGTAAACACACAACACATAAGGTGGAACCCATAGGTGAGAAATATTTCCAATCTTTTCCCTACCAGAGAAAAATTAACATAAAAAAAATGAGACAGGAGGAAGATACAAGCCACTAAAATAGCAGAGCAAAGCGATATGCCAATGCATCCAAAAAATACAAGAAATTTCTATGAAAACACCAACACAGCATAAAATTAAAGGACTTACCTGACAGATTAACTCGTCACTCAGGGCTTGAAGCTTGTGAGGCACAAGAGAATCCTCAAAATTTCCATGACCTAGTTGGCCATATTTGCTCCACCCATATGTGTACAAGCCACCAGAAGATGAAACAGATATTGTATGCCGCCAACCACAAGCAACCATGACCATCTTGTCACACTGTAATGTAAACGACAAAAAAAGGGGAGTAAAATAAATAACTTCTCCATCCATTAGTATGCATGTACATCAATTGTACATGAATCTTAACAATATTATCCAGACAAATCACACAAAAAATCAAAAACCTGGAAATGCTGCTGCTTCTATTAAACAGCAAGAAAACTTTTCAGAAATTAAACAATATCAAATCACATACATTCCATTTACACATATTCCTTATACGATCAGCGTCTAATCAGGAAAGGTAAGATGATACCAGATTGAGGACATACATCAATAGAAGAAACTTTCTCAGGAATCCAGCGATCATTTCTATCTCCCAACCCCAAATTTCCATATCGGCCCCAACCCCATCCATACAGTTCTCCGTTTTCAGTAATAGCTACACTGTGTTCTGCGCCTGCAGCAACCATTTTGATAGGTACTTCCTACAATATAATACATGAGCCAATTCTTAATGGGATAATTCTTTGATGCATTATAACTATCAATGAATAAATAAAATAATATCTTAGCATTATTTCATGACGAGAGTATTGCTTTTATTTTGTTGTTGATCTAGCTACTTTTCCCTTCCATTATTTTAAAGTAGGTGATACTTCTGAAATGAAAAACTGTTGATGTTCTCCCAGAAGATCAGAATTAGAAGATTGATTGATAAAATTATCTACCACTCAGTTTCAAGATTTATTACCAAAAGAAAAAGAACAAGGCTAGTGAAGTGGTAGAAGTAAACATCAAAACTGCTACTATTCAACCTATAAAGTTGAAGGGAGAGAATGGGGGCAACAAAGTCAACAGGAGCAATGAAAAAAATTATCGATTTGAATTAAATGATACAGTGGGAAATTGGTTAGTGGAGAGAATGGGGATAGTACTATGAAGGATACCTGATGAATTAAGGGTATGATTCTGCATGATTATGGGCGTGGGGAAATGTTAGAAAGAGGGGATGATGGAGAGAAGAGTAAGGACCAATTCGGAGGAAGCTTTGGGCAGTCTAAGGCCTGAAGGGCTGATACATATTTTCAGGGTGGAGTGTTATAGAAGATCAAGAAACAGAACTGGGAAATAGGGAGAAAAGAAATAGTAGTGTTGTTGAGAACGTAGTTGAACAACAAGTGGAAAAAGGAGAGAATTTTCCTTCCAATTTACTCCTTCAACAAATGGATTCCAAAAGACTAGCCCTCTCTTCTTCCCTTTACCCATTTCAAGCTACGCCCCTGCTCTTATTACTCTCAAGTCTGAACCACACTTAACAAATTTAATTGTGTTATTCCATCTAACTAATCCAATTATTTTCTCTCGCTTCTTGGCTTTCTTTATTCTTCTGTCCTGAGTCCCATCAGATGTAGAGAGACTGCATGCTTTTTAAATTGATTCAAAAAGAGGGTAAAAGAGTAGTAATTAAATATATGGTAGAAGTAACCTATCATTGTGTATTGATTCTTGATAACTTGATCATAGACTTTTATTTATCACAGATAACCTCGATGAATGTCTTTGAAATAGGTACCTGAAATGTTTGAATCTTTTGTGGCACAAGAGAATCTTCTGTCGTACCAAGTCCAAGTTGACCATTTTGATTCCTCCCCCAACTTCAATAAGAGGGAAATAATAACACAAGAGTTAAAGAGGAAGTGATAATAAAACAACCAAATTTGTGATGAACCAGATGACAGCTGGCTAGCAAATCAAGGTATAGTTTTAAAAATAAAAAAACTGGTCATCAGCCTCACAGAATAAAACAAGGATTTCTATAGGTATTTGTACCTTTTAAAAAAGAATGTGAATTAAAAAATGAGTGTAACAAGTGAGAATTCAACCTTGAGTACTAAAACCAGATGCCTGTACCATCTTCAAGGTAGCAGATCGAGGTTTGTCTGGAAGAAGTTATTTACAGTTTATTAAGACTTATCTTATGATATAAACACTTGTGTAAGCATTTGGAAGAGCTTATGAAAATAACTTATGACATGCCCATAAATTGTTTTACCTCCACGATAACTTGAGAAAAAAGTTCAACATCATTCTTTTCAACTATAAAAGCACCTTTATGTGTGTATGTGTGTTTCTAAAGTTGTTTAACCAAAAAAGCCCCTAATCCATTGCATACGAAGTCCATACAGTTACTCAGGTAATTAAAATTCTTTCTGTTCCGGTATCAAATATTCTATTTGACTACTCTTTCGGTGAACTGAGAAGACAAAAGATTGAAATTAAAAATCAGGCCAAGGAATCAGCAATCATTACAAAACTGCACTCAACATACACAACCGGGAAAAGTAATTAGTATATGTATATGCATAAAAAAACTGACAGAACCGAGAGAACGCTAAAATTTTGTTCGAGAAATACAAACCTCTGAACCTCGCCTTCCATGGTAACTGCCAGACAATGACTATCCCCACAGGCAATTTGCTTTATCCTTAAACCTTGTAATGCTACAATTGGCTGAGGAATGAGCAAATCACTAGAATTACCATGACCCAACCTTCCGAAATCACCCCTAGAAAAACCAACCAAATTTGATCTGCTTGAGTATTTAAGAATAACAAAGACAACCATATACAAAACACTATTATTCATAAAAACAAAAAAAAAAAAAATATAATAAAAAAAAAAAAAAAAAAAAAAAAAAAATCAGAAATAGAAGGGTGATTAACAGCAAGTAAACTTGAATCCACCTCTCATGGAAAATTACAAAGAGACCGCCTAAAATTAGAAAAATTGTCTTTTAATAATCAATTAACCCAAAATAATAAAAAAAGGTGGCATCCCCTTGTACTGAGAAAGAAGTGACAAATGCAGAGATATGACAAAGAAAGACAATGGATACTAATTTAATCTTAAAATAAAACCCATCTCTTTCAAAATATTAACTTTATGACGACTAGTACAACTCACAACTATACGTAATATAAAAGTCTTGAAAGAAAGAACCAAGTAAACCGACATTTTTACTCTTATAGTAACTATTAAAGACCAATGCTAGGTCAAGTAACATCATTTGAAGCTGAAACTAGTCCCACATCAAAGGATCCACAAATAAACAAGCTTGATCCCATAATAAGAAACAACAGAGAAGCAAGAAAGAGTGCATTAATGAGTATATTAAAGGATGAATTGCAGACCATCCCCAACTATAGAGTTCATTCCGCGACTCGGAGTAGGCAAGGGTGTGATCAGCTCCACAAGCAATGGAATCTATTTCTCGAGCATCCAATGCACTGAGTTGCGTAGGCAAAGGCCTATCATCGGTGTCACCATGGCCTAACTGTCCATCCTCTCCGCGACCCCACGAGCACACAACACTCCCAGCTGCACAGGATCAAACCAAAACCAAACCACACACGAACACAAAGAAAAAGTCAAAATTAAAAAAAGAAAAACAAAACTTTGAACTAGGATTTCATCTCATCCCATTCAAGTGTTGACCCAATCATAAACTAATTTAGAGTGTAAGCATGAAAATGAATTGAAAAGTGTTGTTGTGGATAGAAATAGAAAGACGAGGGAGAAGGAGACTACAGAGAAGAGCGACGGAGTGGCTGGCGCCGGCGGAGATGAGGAGGACGCGAGAGGGAGGAGAAGTAGCGGCGGTGGATTGGGATTGCGTCATGAGAGTGGTGAATGAGTGACAGGTGTTGGTGTGTGGTTGAATGAGGGGAAATAAGTGAGGAGAAGAAAAAGCAGAGAAAGGAGTTTACAACATTGATGGGACCAGTGGAAGAGAGAGAGAGAGGGTGAAGAAGAGAAAAATGAAGAAGGGTACAATCAGGTGAGAGAAGGGAGAAACGAAGGCGGAGAATTGAATGTGCGGTGGGACCCATGTGGAAGTGTGCTTGTCAGCACGGCCAACCATTTTTTTTTCTTCTTTTTCACTTTCTTCGCTTGCCACACTATTGTCTTCTGTGTGTGGTCACCACTCTCTTACCCCTATATCCCCTTCTTCCGTTCATACCCTTTCACAAGCATATTATGTTAGATATTATCTATCATTTATTAAAATTTAAGTCCTTCCTTCTTTTAGCTTAGAGTTTATGTACTTCAACCTAAAGAATTGAAGTCTTCCTTTGAATAAGAGATTTTTGTATTTATATAAAAAATTGCTTTCAAAGTCTTTCGATGTAATTTTAACATAATTCATAAAAACATAAACAAACGTATTTACAAATCTTTTATAAAAGAAAATCAAAACTAAACATGTCAAAATGGGTTGGAACCTGTGAGCCAACCTGACTTACCACTGGGTCGAAAAATAAAAATTTTTACTGGTTATGAACTAAAATGGGTTTAGCTCATTTAATCCACAGGTCAGGTGGGTTTGATTCGGGTTAATGAGCTAACCCACAACCCATTTTAATTTAAACAATCTTAACTTTTAATCAAATTAAAATTCCTCTTTCTAAAATCAATTTGAAACCCTCTTTCGCATCCACACTACACACAACTTCACGAAGCAGCTTCGCCTTCTTCATCCCCACTATACTACACACATAAACCCTCTTTCGCATCCACACTGCACACAATTTCACAAAGCAACTTCGTCTTCTTCGTCCATGCCTAACTACACACAAAAACCATCTTTCGTGTCCACACTCCTCCAATATGTGTTCGTCAATGTTGTTCTGTGTCACTGCTCCTTCGCATCTACGTTTGTGGTCCTCAGCGTCAGTGGTCGTCGACACATCGGTACTACTTCGTGTCACTACTCTTCCACGTCGTTGTTACCCCTTAGACATGTCAAAACGGGTTAGAACCCATGAGCTAACCCGACTCACCACAGGTTCGAGCCAGGCCGGATTGGAAAATTAAAAATTTTACTGGTTATGAGGTAAAACGAGTTTAGCTCACTTAACCCATGGTTCAGGTGGTTCGAGTCGGGTTAAAATGAGCTGACCCACAACCACTTTAATTTAAAAAAACCTTAACTTTTAATCAAATTAAAATCCCTCTTTCTAAACTCAATAAAAAACCCATAACCCACTCCCAATGGTTCTAATTTTTTGTTCTGTAATTGGAATTAAAATGTGAAGTTTGTTGAAGAGTTCTTAAGTAGTTTTGAATTCTTACATGCTTAGTTTCATTTGTTCTAGTGAAGTTAGTTGCCATGCCCAAGTTATTGTTAATGATGTTTTGTGTTAATGGTGGGGTCCATTTACATAAGAGTTAGTTCTAATTTTATTGAAGTTGCAATCCCCATCTTTTATCTATAAGTTAAAAACAAACATGTACATTTTTATTTTCATCTTAGTTCTCAGAGATGTGGGCAATTGCTTCCTTAGCTCTTTCCATATCCTGATAGTAGATATGACTTATATTTTTTTTACAAATTAATGTGCAACATGGAATCTAAAACTATTCATCAGAGTGTTAATGTGAATTTTAATGTTGATGCTAATATAAATAATGAAAAAGCTAATGAGCCAAAGCCATTTTCTGTTAACAATGAAGACAATGAGATTCAAAAAGAGAATAAGAAAGCTAATACTTCTACCTCTGAAGTTTGGAAATATTTAACTAAAGTTGGAGTGAAAGATGGTAAAGAGAAGGCCAAATGTAATGCATGTGGGCAAGAATATGTAATTGGTGGCACTAAAATAGGTACTTCAACATTGTTGTGTCATTTGAAAAAGGACAATGTTACCCCAAAATATAAAGATGTAGGGGGATGATAATTGATAATATGGGAAAGTTAAGGGGGAGGGAACTTGATCACAAACATGTTAGAGAGATTATGACAATGGCAATTGTCAAACATGGTTTTCCATTTAAGTTGTTAGTACAAATGGACTAGAGAATTCCTTTCGTATTTGAATCCTAATGTGAAGCATGTGTGTAGGAATACAACTGTTTATGATTTGTGGAAATTCCATCTTGAGATGAAGGACAAATTAAAATATGAAATGCATTAATGTCATAATCGAATTTGTTTGACTTCAGATTGTTGGACGGCTTTACTCAAGAGGGATATATTTGTTTAACAACCCATTTGGTTGATAACATCTGGAAATTGAATAGTAAAATTCTCGCCTTCTATAAAATGGAACCTTCACATACGGGTCTTGATTTAGCAAATAAAGTGTTTGACTAATTGGGGAATTGATAGGAAAATATTTTCCATAACTTTAGACAATGTTACTGCCAATGATCGTATGCAAAAACTTTTGGGTGAACAGTTAAGCTTACAAAATAACTTATTGTGTGAGGGTGAATTTTTTCATGTGAGGTGTTATGCTTATATCTTGAATTTGATAGTTCAAGAAGGTTTAAAAGATGTTGAAGTTACTTTGTGAAAAATTAGAGAAAGCATTAAATATGTGAAAGGGTCAGAGGCAAGATTAATAACATTTATTAAATGTGTTGTTCAAGTGAGGGGTATTGATACTAAAGTGCGCTTAAGGTTAAATGTACGTACTAGATGGAATTCTACTTTTTTGATGCTTGAAAGTGGTTTTAAGTATCGTCGACCTTTTGGAAGTTCCATTATACGTGATAGAAACTTTAAACATTGCCTAACAATTGAAGAGTGGAAAAGAGCCAAAAAGATGTGTGAATTTTTAAGGCCATTTTATAAGATAACCAATTTTATTTTAGGGACATCTTATCCAACCTCTAATGAATATTTTATACAAGTATGGAAAATTGAGTGGTTGTTAAGGGATACTCTAAGAAATGATGACCCCTTAATGAAAGACATGGCAAACAGGATGATGAATAAATTTGACAAGTATTGGAGTGAATATAGTACCATTCTTTCAATTGCCATGATTCTTGACCCACAGATGAAACTTGAAGCACTTAGATTCTATTATTCAAAGCTTGATCCTTCCACTTGTGATAAAAAGCTTAATCATATAAAAGGAAAGATGTACAAACTTTTTGAAGAATATGTGAGTGTGAGGTCAAATTCACCCAATGCATCAAGTTCTCAACTCACTTGTTCACCAAAAGAACGTTTGAACATGGAAGAAGACCTAAGAGATTGGTCCATATAATGTAAGTTAGTCATTATTCCTAACTAATTTTGTTATTTATTATTATCTTATCTTTATTTTAACCAATTTTTATGTTTGCATTATATTGTTATAGGAAATATCAATTATGTAAGCCAAAATGTGAATATAACTAACAAGTCTGAATTGGATCTATATCTAACTGAAACACTACTTAAGCCAAAGTATTTTTCAAAGTTAGATGCTCTGAGCTATTGGAAGGATTGACAAGAACACTATCCAAATCTATGTAGACTAGTATGTGAGGTGTTAAGTATTCCAATAACAACTGTTGCTAGTGATTCTACATTTACCATTGGTGGTAAACAATGGCGGACGTAGGAAGGGACAGGGGGGAGCCACGGCTCCCCCAACCATTTTTTTTTTACTTTTTTTTTTCTATATATTTAAAAAATAATTTTTATAAATTATTATTTTATTTATATTAATTGATTTTTATTTTATTTTATTTTCTATATATTTTAAAAAAATATTTATATATTATTACTTTATTTATATATTATTACTTATTTATATATTATTAACTTATTTATATTAATTTAGTTTGAAAAATCTTTTTTAAAATTTAAAAATTATGTCTTTTTTTCTAATATAATTTTTAAAATTTTTTTATTTGGTTTCTTTCTTCCGTGCCTTCATCTCTTTCTCCCATTTTATTTTCATCTCAATTTTCACCATCAATTTCTTATTATTTTCAAAATCAAATTGCACTACGACAAAATTGAAGAGTTAAGGAACATTTTGGACCGAACAATTTCTTCTTTTGAGTAAGTTCATCTTTTCCTTTTTATTTTTGAAGCAATATGTTTCTCTCTTGTATGTGGCTTTTCTACGCTCTAGGCATATCTCTATCTGTTAGAGATCATAAAATCATGCTTTAATTGTTGATCAAACTCTTCTTTGTGTAGATAGAGCTATTTTAGGCTTTGAAGTTGTGTAAGGGAAGAACAAGATTAGGAATCTACTCTAAGGTAAGGGAAGCTAATCATTTAGAAGTTATTAATTTTCTTAAAATATTGAGTCTTGCTTTTAAGATTTAATTATTCATAATTTTATCTTTTTGTAAATAGGTGAGAGGTGAAAATTTTATATTAGAAAAATTATGATAAAGAGTAAAAGAATTGATTCTTTTTTCAAGAGGAAGGCTTGTGATGAAGATGAAAAAAATGCATCTGTCATCTAAAATTGAGAAACTTCATGAGAATCCAAATATTGAAGAAAACGAAAAACAACTCTCTAAGGTTCCTAAAGTTACATATAATGAATTTGAAAATACTTTAGAAC
>Ga0214544_1003046_pt1 | contig 35009 bp, 25 predicted proteins | sample CNSS3metaG_FD_160074 | JGI IMG/M metagenome (GOLD analysis project Ga0214544, IMG submission 160074) | Root nodule microbial communities from cowpea collected in UCLA plant growth center, Los Angeles, California, USA - CNSS3 | ecosystem: Host-associated > Plants > Roots > Nodule | place: USA...
GTTCTTACTCTATTGTTCTGCCTCTCTCTTTATTTTATAGCCTCCTCTCCACTAGGTTTAAGTGAGACATGGGCTTCTCAAATTTTGGGCCTTTTCTCCACATAGGAAGGGAGCCCAATACCCAACAGTTTTAACTCATGATTTTAATAATTAGCTTTAAGTTTAATTCAATCCCATAAAACTGATTTATAAAGTGAAATTTACATTCACTTATACCTTGAAATTATCTTATCTCTAAATAATATATAAGAGATAGAACATCTAAAACTTTTATATATATATATATATATATATATATATATATATATATATATATACCGTATATGTGTGTTGTATATACGTGTGTGTGTGTGTCAAGATAGAGAAGAAAAATATAATTTATTAATAACAGGTAGGTTCCAGTTTTGGTTGATCATCCAGGTGTCCAATTGATGTGTTAGTATGGGTATGAGAGGGTACTCTTTTGTGCAGCATCCCACTTATGTGACTAACATGCTTAGCCACTACCTCCAATTTCAACCACTTTAGCATTGTCTTTGTTTTTGTTGTCTCTATCTTTCTGGTTTTTGTGCTTACCAGTTACACCTAAGGAATAAGATCTTGTCTTTTAAGGATATTTCAGTCTTAAACCACTACATTCCTAAACATTCTAGTACCCAAGACAAATTAAGGAATCAGTTCCCCCACAGGGGAAATTTGATATTTGCATCATCACATTTACACGGTTTCTGCAAATTAGTAACCAATTCTTGAACTGGATTTTGATGTTTGTGAAGTGATGCAAATGTTAATGATATCAAACAACCAATTGCTCTACGAAGATGATATTAAGAAACAGTTCAATTAAGATTTAACTTCTTCATAAGTTTGATTACTTCTCATTAAGTTTTTATTAAAACAAAATATTTTATCATGCATTCAAAATCTTTTATATTTTTTAGTTTGTGTTGTTTGATGTTGATGTCGACGTGATCATAATTTTATTTTAAGTCGGCGTTGCTTATATAAAAAATATTAATATTTATAATAATTTATTCAATATTTTATTTTTATTTAATGTGGTCTCCTTTCTATTCAGAAACAGGGTGATATAGTGACGTAGAAGTCCATTTTCACTTTCACATTGTTTCTACGGCTGGCTCTGATACAGAGAGCGTAATTATTGAGAAGGAAAAATTCCACAGCGGTCTTACTAGGATGTAGAAGCACTTGTATGCAATGCAACTGAGGAAGCATAGTCACCTTCCTTGTTCAGTAATGCTTCATGTGTTCCCTTCTCTGCTATCACACCATTTTTAATTACTGCAATTAAATCCGCACCCTTTATAGTGGATAGTCTATGAGCCACTACTATTGTGGTTCGGCTCACCATAACACGCTCTAGTGCATCCTGAACCACTTTTTCAGACTCTGCATCAAGGGCACTGGTAGCCTCATCTAGTAGTAATATTTTTGGATTCTTCACTATTGCTCGTGCAATTGCCACCCTTTGCTTCTGCCCTCCAGATAGTTGAATCCCTCTTTCCCCCACTATTGTCTCATAACCCTGCACAATGCATACATTCTTCATAACATCCTATGCTGTCTTTAAGAGAAGTGAGTTTATAGGACACTGTAATTTACCTCCTGCAAACCACTAATGAAGTTGTGAGCATTTGCCAGTTCTGCTGCACCTATAACTTCTGCCTCTGTTGCATCCCCGCCTTTGCCATATGCAATATTTGCTCGAATGCTGTCATTAAACAGCACAGGCTCTTGACTCACCAGACCCATCTGCTGTCTTAGCCATTTTACTTGCATGCTTTGGATTTCTTTTCCATCCACTGTGATGTGACCTGAGTCTGGATCATAAAACCTCAGCAATAATGATATCACTGTTGATTTTCCACTTCCACTTTCCCCAACCAGTGCAACCGTCTGTTTATTTTATCACTATAGTCAATCAATACAATAGTTTAAGAAGAACAATGAACCTAGTGTATCAAACAGGATGCACAGTTGGAGAGTTACCTTGCCACTATGAATAGTCAAGCAAAGATCTTTGAATATTTGAACATCAGGTCTGGTAGGATACTTGAAACTGACATTGTTGAATTCAATCTCTCCGTTGACTTCTTCCAATGTGAATCCAGAGTCATCACTTGGGTCAATTTGTGACTTTCGGTCCAGAATAGCAAATACAGAAGCTGCAGCACTTTTTGATTTAGCAGAATCAGTGACCAAAGAGCCAGATTGAGAGATTCCCATAGCTGCCATGCTCAGTGCAAAAAGGACCTGGAAATCACCAATCAATATAATTAATGCAAGAAAAATAGATAAACCTGTGTTCATGCTACCTTAACTCGTTGTTAGCATAACTGTGACCACAAGAAGTGGTGGCAATTCTGACCTGGTGAAAGAGTTAGGAGAGTAAAGCAACTTACACGGAAAACATCTGAGAATGTTGATTTTCCATCCTTTACAAGTCGAGCTCCGGCATAAAAACTGAATGCATAAACTGTGTAAAGCATGAAGAATGATATCCCATAACCAATTCCACTTATTATCCCTCGCCTTATGCCTGTTTTAATTGGTCCTTCACACTTTTTCTGGTACAATTCCATCACCTTCTTTTCAGCACAGAAAGAAGCAACTGTTCTTATACTCCCTACAGCATCACTTGCGACTTGACTTGCTTCCTCGTACAGTTTCTGTAAGGTAATAGAACATTAATTCTCGTATCAAGCACATGCATATCACTGTTGAACCATGCTCTTACGTTATACAGTAACTTGTTCTATCTCTGCTGGAAAACTTCTGTAAAATAAAAAAGAAATTGCTGAAACATACGGTCAGTTGGTTGATGTAAAAAACAAACCTTTGCATCTGCGCTGAATCCTTTTATGAACTTGAATTGCACGTATCCATTTAGTCCTAATAGCGGTGCCAGAGCAAGCACTATAAGAGCAAGCTGCCAGCTTGCTTGAAAAGCAATTACCAAACAGCCGACAGCTGTAGCAACATTTTGAACGAGCAAACCAAGTGCATCTCCAACCAAAGCTCGAACAGCAGCAGCATCAGAAGAGAGCCTTGCTCCAATTGCTCCACTTGAATGTTCAGCATCATCGAACCAGCTAACTTCCATGTGAACAACTTTCTCAAAACACATTTTCCGAATCCTTTTGATCAACTTACCTCCAGCAACACCAAAAAAGTAGAATCTACAAGGAGCTGTGATAAATGATACCACACCAATTGCAACAAATAGTAATGCCCAAAGCTTTGAATCTTTACGAAGTTCATCAACTGGCTCATAGAAAATACTTATCATTTTGGAAACGAATAGTGCACTAATGGGTAATAATAGTCCACTTACTACTGCAGCTAGAGTCCCTATAAACAAGACTGGAATCTCTGGCTTGTTTAAATATGCCAGGCGAGAGAGTGGCACTTGCGGTGGTGAAGAAACTGTTGCAGGAAGTGTTTGAGATCCTCTGCCTGCAGGATCCAAGCTAACCGTTGTGGGAACAACATGTGATTCTGAGAAAGAGTTGCAACCACTGCTTGGTGACCTTTGGCTTATAGATTGTAAGGAAGATCTTTGACTTAATTGTCTACCAGAAAGCACTGGACTTTCTATCTTGTCTGTGTCATATGAAGCATTTTGTTCTGACCCTTTGATTTCCTGCAGTCTAATGAGCTGGCTATAGACTCCACTGGGATCATTGGTGAGTTCGGCATGGGAACCTGATCATGGAAAAATATATAAACATTTGAAAATTGAGTCTGGGAGAAATTAGACTTCTATTGCTGCATTCTATGTCTACCTTTTTCAACTATTTTTCCTTGATGAATAACAGCAATGCTATCTGCATTCCTTATTGTACTTAAACGGTGGGCTACAATGACTGTTGTTCGGTTTATCATTATTCTGTCCAATGCTTCCTGTACAATTTTCTCAGACTCAACATCAAGTGAACTTGTAGCTTCATCCAGAAGTAGGATTCTTGGGTCTCTCAAAATCGCTCTTGCTATTGCAACTCTTTGCTTTTGACCCCCAGAAAGCTGAGTTCCATGCTCACCAACCATTGTGTCCAGTCCCTATGTTCAGCATTCATAATTATACCAAATTACATACGTAAATTGAGCATTTGATATCATCATAGAACTATAAGATTCTTTTTTTCACAAGTCTAAAATACTGTGGAGATAAAGATAATCCGGAGAAAGGAAGAGAACATTGACATTTAAAATTTTAAAAGATGATTCAAGAGTTGACCTGAGGAAGTCTATCTATAAATTTGGCAGCATTAGCTAGTTCTGCTGATGCTCTGATTTCTTCAACAGTTGCATCATCCTTTCCATAGGCAATATTCTCTTTAATACTACAGGTAAAGAGAACTGGTTCCTGGCTAACTAGGCCTATTTTCTGTCTGATCCATTTCAGTTGAAATTCTTTGAGGTTGATACTGTCAATGAGAACTTCACCTGCCTGTGGATCATAAAATCTCTCTATCAAACTAACAACTGTGGATTTCCCACTCCCACTTTCTCCAACCAAAGCTGTCGTAGTGCCACTTGGTATTGAAAGAGAAAATCCATTGAATATCAGTTCGTCTGGTCTTGTAGGATAGCTAAAGCAAACCTCCCTTAGTTCTATATGTCCACAAATGTCATCAAGCTTCCGACCACTTGTGTCATAAGCATCGATTTCTGGCTTCCTCTTAATTGTTTCAAACATCTTAAAGGCTGCAGCTTTTCCAGCACTAAAAGCACTCAAGCTTGGAGATGCCTGTCCAAGAGACCTGGGATTGGAAATCTAGTTAGATAGGATAGTTTTTGTAGAGGGAGAGGGAATCAATTCAGAAACTTTAGACTCATAATAAGAAAGAAGAAAACACAAAACTCACGCGGAACCAGTCAAAACAGCAAGCATTACTGTCACCACCTCTCCTCCTGTATATCCTTTTTCTATTATCATTTTTGCACCAAACCATATTGCTAAACCATAACTGCAGGTAGAAACAAAAGAGAGAGAACCAAACCCAAAACCAGAAGCTAGTGCCTCTTGCACTCCAGCCTTGTAAGCTTTGATTAAGGACCGATTATATTTATCTGTTGCTTGCTTCTCCCCAGTGAATGATGCAACCTGAATTGGATAAGTGGAAATCATTCATATCTTCTGCAATATCAAAAGGAAAAATCAGGAGTTATTATTTTGGTCAGTATGCATACAGTTCGGATAGAACCTATTGTCTGCTCTACTACTGTTGCAGCTTGGGAATAACCTTCTTGTCCCTTGGATGATGCTTTTGCAATAACCAGGCTTAACATGGCACCACACAAAACAATAAGTGGAATACAAGATAACATGACAACAGTTAGAAGCCAACCCCTGATGAATGCTATCACAAAACCTCCAACGGAAGTTGCTAATAACTGCAAGAACTGTCCTACCTGAAATGAAAATGAGAAAAAAATCATTGAAGAAACAAATTTTACCTCAAACGACAAGGTAATGGTTTAAGACTTGCAAGGTGGTTCATTAAAATTTATACCTTTTCACCCATGGCATCTTGAATAAGAACAGTATCACCTGACATCCTTCCGACAACCTCTCCTGTTCTTGTTTCCTTATCAAAGAAAGTGACATCTTGCCTCAAAATAGTTTGAAGGTATAACCCTCTAATTCTAGCAGCTTGTCTCTCCCCAGTAATCATCCAACATGTTAACTCTGGTTCATAACAAACATGGTTTCTTTAGGGCTGGTGATTGGCCAAACTAATCTGGTAGATTGTAAGAACTAACGGATAATCTGATGTACTTACGAAAAAGTGATGCAAAACAGGTTCCCACAGCCAAGTATACAATTTCCAAAGACACCTGACACGGTAATTTGATGTGATGTGTTAAATCTGAGAATGTTAAGTTACTTACTGATATTCCTAGTAACCCCTCAACCGCTTCACCGATTTCGCCAATATTGATTAATACTATCTAACAAAAGGGATTCATGAGGAATTAATTACCTTGGAAACTTCATCAACAACTTCGTTGGAGTTTTTGGTTCCTCCAAATGCATTGATCATATTTCCAAATAACAAAGTCATCAAGGGAGGGGAGATTCCATTGGCAACAGCACCCACAGTTCCCACAAACATCAATAAATGATCAAAAGAATCAGCAAATGAGAAAAGTTTGTATAAGGGTATTGTTTTGGCAGATTCATCTTTGGCCTTTCTCTTCGAATCTTGCTTCCTCTCAGAATCTCCATTCAAGTCTATATCCTCTGACATTTTCTTGATGGAAAACTTTACACACCCATGTACTACTAGTTAGTAATCACTGTAAACGAAAAACACTGGCAAAATTTGCATCAAAGGTTCAAATTAGTTAACACCACAAGATTATTGTGCTGTCCAAAGTATAATCTCATTGTGAAATCTCACTTTTTATTCAGTTCTTGGTTTGTGGTTGTGCATGCAGTGAGTTAGTCAATAAGAGGATGAGATTTTCTTAATGGGGTTCTGAATTCAGACCACGTCAAACACAAGAATTACTTCGGAGAAAACCATGAGTCAACTTCAACAAAATGTACTTCGGCAAAAAATAAGCAACTTAAAATGGCAACAAGTTAACAAAAGATGCGTCAACTAACACTGAGTGATTGGCGTAGCAAAACAGTTTCCTTGGCAAAAAAACATTTGGGATTTACTTTCTTGTTTGAATCCAAATGTCATCCAAAGTTTATAAAACATATTCCTCCTTTTTGAAAAGGAATTCTTGACAGTTTAAAAAAGTTGTTCTCGGAAAGAATTTGAAGCATTTAAAAGCCATTTAAGAAATCTTGGCTAGATTAGTAGAGATAGAGTTGACGTATTTCTTGGGAAAATAAGAATGGGTCTCTGTCGGGTTATTCATTTTGATTTAAATATAGTTTAATTTTTTTATTAATAAAGAAAATTATGCTATTTCAATTAACTTTACTGCTGACAAAAAAAAACAATTAACTTTACTGATTATGTCTAAAATTGGATTTAAAGAAATTTTAGGTGTCAATGTCATCTATCTTTGCTTTAAGTACTTCATAAATATTTTTTGTTTTAGGTACAAATAAATTAAATTATTTTATTTTATTATTTACTTAAGTTGTATTACAAAAATCTATTAGTATTTCTCAAAAAAAATATTATATATTATAAACAAAAATTTCAGTGAACAAGTAAAGTAAAAATATTTATTTATCTATCTATATATATTATAAATATATAAATATAAATATAAATATAAATATAAAGGAGATTCCTCTTTTTGTGTCCACATTTCATAATAGTTGTTTTACCCTTAGTTATTTTAAAAATTAATTATTTTATAAATAATTTTTAATCATTTTTCTTTTAATCATTCCTCTCTTTTATCTTAAATCATTATTTAAATTTTCTTTTTACATATCTTATTTTTTTTTTAATTTTATATATCTACCTATATAACAATAAAGGAATTCCTCTTTCTGTGTCCACATCTCATAATACTCGTTTTACCCTTAGTTATTTTAAAAATTAATTAATTTATAAATAACTTTTAATCATTTTTCTTTTAATTATTCCTCTCTTTTGTCTTAAATCATTATTTAAATTTTCTTTTTACATATCTTATTTTTTTTTATTTTATAATTAATAACTATTTTAAAAATTATACATTTATTATTGATCTTAAATTTCTTAAAAATTAAAAAATGCGAATACACAAGCGCGACAGCGCCTGTGTGTTCGCTAGTATATTATAAATTGGTTTCCAACGATATTTAAATTATTTATCAGATGCTTAATTTTAAAAATAATTTATTAAATATATAAAATATTAAAATAATAGATACTTAAAATTTATTTAAATATTAAATCTAATATTATTATTTTAAAGTCTTTTTCATTAAAATTTGATAATGAAAGTAAAAAAGAGAAGAGAAAACATAATCGAATGGTACTTTGAGAAGAATTCTTAACCTAACTTGGGAAGAATTAGCAATAACTAACTTTGAATGAATAAAGGAGAGTTAATTAATCCTACAAAAGAATTCTTATAATTAAGTTTCGTTAAAAAACATTAATAGGAAGTTAATTAAAAATACTTCCATTTATGATATATTTAAAAGTTAACTAAACATAGATAGAATATGTATAGAATTTTATATTATTATTTAGGCTTAAATACCTTTTTCGTCCCCATTTTCGTAGTATTTGTTGCGGATGGTCCTCATTTTTACCGAATGTTTTAAATGGTCCTCATTCCTACCGAATGTTAAAATAGTCATCATTTTCACAATTCGTGTTTTATTTAGTCCTTTTTGTGTGACATTGTTTAAATCAGTAACGAAACACTGTATAAGTGTCACTGTCTGTATTACGTTGTATTGGGGTGTGTTAGGTGTACTGTACAGGTATTTCGTTACTGATTTAAACGGTGTCACATAAAATGACCAAATAAAACACGAATTGCGACAATGAAAATTATTTTAAATATTCGGTGAAAATGAGAACCATTCGCAACAAACACTACGAAAATGAGGACGAACAAAAGTAGTTAAGCCTATTATTTAAATGTAAGCATTCGTATAAAAAGTTTTTAAATAACTATGTCAAAATTAATATTAATAATACTTTTTAATTAAGTAACTAATTAATCACAATTTATTTATTTTTTTAACATTACCAATACCTAAAGTAGATTCCAAATAATATATACTATTTTATAGTTCGACCAAAACTACCACTTCAAACCAACGATTATTTGATAAGACATATGATACACTACTTTACGGTAGCCAAAAGGCAGAATATATGACGTGGTTTACGTTAGAAAAAGACAATATATATTTTGGACAATGTTTAATAAAATGATTTTAAATTAAAATGAGGTTGTAAATTGGTTAAATTAATCTTAATGTTATATATTTTTCATAATTATGTTATTGGTGTAGTACATTTAATTATGTTTTTTAATCCAAAAGATTTGAATATGATATGTTTCTCAAACGATAACATCGTATTATGTGAGTAAAAAAATAATTCTATATTTTTATTATATATCTTTTTATTAACATTTCTTTACATGATCATTGTCATTTTTACATCTATTATATTTATTAGAGCTATCAAAATGGATTGGAACTCGCGAGTCAACCTGACTCATCATGAGTTCGGGTTGGGTTGAAATTTTTTTACAAATTTCAATACGGATTAATTTTTAACCCGACTCATTTAAAACTCGACTCATCCGAGTTGAACCCATGGTGAGCCGGGTTAGCTCACTAATCCGCAGATAAAAGGGTCACACAAAATTAAGTTATGCTTTATATGTTTTTCAAACGATAACATACCATTGTATTATATGAGTACAAAGGATAATTCTATATTTTTATTATATATCTTTTTACTAACATTTCTTTACATAGTCATTTATATATCTACTATATTTATATATAAAAAACATTCTTAGTGTTCACATATCTCTTTCAATTTATTTGTAATAAAATTATAAAAATTATGTATATTTAATTTATAATAATAACAACACTAATAATTAATAAATTTTAAACTAATTTAATGAAATTATTTGATGTTAAATTATTGTTTAATACTCTTATTGTTTACCAAGTTCACCTATTTTAAAATCGTCTTTTAACGACAGCATCTAAGGGTTTAATTTAGTTTCTTATTTTCTAAACAAATATTTCAATTTTATTGTCCAGACCTATAATGCATTGATCCTTCAATATAGATTATGTAACTGTGTTTGACATGTATGTGTATCTGATACTTATCATTGAAATATTTGATCTATAAAGGAACAATAATTTTGTGATGATAATAATTTATAATTTTTTATGTTGACAATTTTAATACCTATGATTTTAATTTGAATGCACGCAATAAAAATAACATATTTATCATATTTTAAAAAATTGTGTACAATATTCAATATACATATATTATGTATCATATCTTATTATTTTCAAAATAAACGTATTAAACACGTGTACATATATCTTGGATTCCAATTCCAATATGAGCCACATGCCTCGTTGGTCCATATTGCTTTAGATATATTACCTATTATTAAAAAGATAAAATCTAAACTAATAATACGGTAACCCCACGATCCAATTGTTGAATAAATTGATATCTACATTAATTTTTATATAACCAATAAAAAGGAAAAGGGGTTGGTTGTAAAATATCTTTTTTATCACTCATATTTATATTCATGTATTTGATTTTAGCAAAAGAAAAAATATTAATTAAAAAAATATATTGCTTTTGCCAATAGTTTGTATGAGTTTCTTTAAATGTAATAACTAAAATAGTCGTCCAGATCATCTGTGGCAAAGAGAAAAATACCACATTAACGGCTAATAGTGTTGATTTAAAACCACAATTAATAATTGCTTACCAGCAATTTGAAATCCCCATTACATAATATTTTATATTGATTAAATATGTTTTTCTTCATATTAGATTTTGTTTTTTATTTTTATATTTCTTCTTCTTCCCAATCATTTACTATCCTATCACGAGTACTCATTCATTTCTATATTCTGATCATCCCAACTTTGCACCAACAACACTACCGACACTAACACCTATTTACAGATTGAGACCGTTCCTAAATAAATAAAAGGTAACAATCTTTCAAAATCTATTAATACGTAATAAGATTCGAAATATAAATTGTTAAAATTTATTCGTTTAACTTATTTAAATAATTTTTATAAAATTTATTCATGCGTAACACAATTTAAGATTTCATCTTTCTATTTAATAGTAGGAGATTTTACATTCATTATAAATAATGTAAAATTATAATATATAATAAATACAACATTTACCTTATAAATAAATTTTCTAAAATTAAGTTAGACCTAAAATTTATTTTTTAACGTTCGTGCATAATCTTGAACTCATGTAAAGTTTCTGCATAGTATAATAAAACATATTTTTATCAAAAAATATTATATTTTATTATGTAAGCATAAACCTCAAGTTGATCATGTATTTTCAGATGAAATATGATATTTTGAAAACAAAATTTATTTTTCAACATCCTACACTTTTTTTTCTTCTATTTTTAAATCATATCAAAACAATTTCTTTCATTTATTAAAATGTTGTTACATATGTATTGTAAAAAGTTCGTCAACAAACAAATAATTTTTATTAAACCGGGTGGACCGGCAAAGCATTCTCTTGCGAATTTAATTTGGGATATATTTTGAGACAAAAAAGTGTGATAACTTTGTTTACCAACTACTTGAGAAAAAAGGTAACTCAACATTTTGTTCTCCTACTACAAAGTTTAGAACTATTTCTTTTCAACCGAGTCTGTAAGGTACGAAAGGGAACACTCATTCAATATTTAAACCTATTTTTCAGTACTTTAAAGTTGTCTTGCTGCTAATAATAGTTAATATTAGTTAATACAAGTTATGTCTTTCCAAATTAAATAGTTTAGGAATGAAATCTTGTAGAATTGTGTTTTCTACCCATGTGGGTAATTAGTACAGTAATTCCTAATATAAGAATCAAAATAGGAGAAAAAAAAATTCATATATCTCTGTATATCGGTAGGAACAAATATCAACTTTTTTTTAACATCAAAACTCAGATTTGTGAAAGATATTTATTATGGAAAAAAAGTGATATAAATATAATAAATATAATACAGATGTGTTAGGAAAACCAATAAAACTCCAGGAACAATTCAAACACAAACAACATAGTACACGTAAATAAAGCCACAAGAGTGACTTGTAAACTTGATACATCATGGAGAGCAAGAAAATTTTGTTGAGACCCAATCGGCCTGGAACTGTAAAGGGTTAGGGCACTAACATGTAGAAGCACTTGTATGCAATGCAACTAAGGAAGCGTAGTCACCTTCCTTTCTCAGTAATGCTTCATGTGTTCCCTTCTCTGCTATCACACCATTTTTAATTACTGCAATTAAATCCGCACCCTTTATAGTGGATAGTCTATGAGCCACTACTATTGTGGTTCGGCTCACCATAACACGCTCTAGTGCATCCTGAACCACTTTTTCAGACTCTGCATCAAGGGCACTGGTAGCCTCATCTAGTAGTAATATTTTTGGATTCTTCACTATTGCTCGTGCAATTGCCACCCTTTGCTTCTGCCCTCCAGATAGTTGAATCCCTCTTTCCCCCACTATTGTCTCATAACCCTGCACAATGCATACATTCTTCATAACATCCTATGCTGTCTTTAAGAGAAGTGAGTTTATAGGACACTGTAATTTACCTCCTGCAAACCACTAATGAAGTTGTGAGCATTTGCCAGTTCTGCTGCACCTATAACTTCTGCCTCTGTTGCATCCCCGCCTTTGCCATATGCAATATTTGCTCGAATGCTGTCATTAAACAGCACAGGCTCTTGACTCACCAGACCCATCTGCTGTCTTAGCCATTTTACTTGCATGCTTTGGATTTCTTTTCCATCCACTGTGATGTGACCTGAGTCTGGATCATAAAACCTCAGCAATAATGATATCACTGTTGATTTTCCACTTCCACTTTCCCCAACCAGTGCAACCGTCTGTTTATTTTATCACTATAGTCAATCAGTACAATAGTTTAAGAAGAACAATGAACCTAGTGTATCAAACAGGGTGCACAGTCAGAGAGTTACCTTGCCACTACGAATAGTCAAGCAAAGATCTCTGAATATTTGAACATCAGGTCTGGTAGGATACTTGAAACTAACATTTTTAAATTCAATCTCTCCCTTCACTTCTTCCAATGTGAATCCAGAGTCATCACTTGGGTCAATTTGCGACTTTCTATCAAGAATAGCAAATACAGAAGCGGCAGCACTTTTTGAGCTAGTTGAATCAGGTACCAAAGAGCCAGATTGAGAGATTCCCATAGCTGCCATGCTGAATGCAAAAAAGACCTGAAAATCAGGAATCAATAACATTAATTCAAGAAAAAACAGCTAAACATTGTACACAGAACCATCCTATCTCAGTGAACAAATGCCTGCCGTAGTTGATATGACAAGAACAAAAGTGGTGCAAATTCTGACTTGGTGAAACAAGTTAGGAGAGCAACTTACACGGAAAACATCTGAGAATGTTGATTTTCCATCCTCTACTAGACGAGCTCCAGCATAGAAACTTAATGCATAAACAGCGTAAAGCATGAAGAATGATACCCCGTAACTGAGTCCACTTATTACCCCTCGCCTTATGCCTGCCTTTATTGGTCCTTCACATTTTTCCTGGTATAATTCCATCACCCTCTTTTCAGCACAAAAAGAAGCAACTGTTCTTATACTCCCTACAGCATCATTTGCCACTTGACTTGCTCCCTCATACAGTTTCTGTTAGGTAAATAGAATATTAGTATAGGTCAAAAGCACATTAAGAGCACATGCTTGTTGTCACACTTTTGATCCATGTTCTGATCTTCATACAGTAATTTTTTTCACTCTTCTCAGTGTGGTGCCAAAAATGAAAATGAAAAGTACAAAGAAATGGGTCCAAATCCCAGTGAAGTTGAAACATAGATATTTTCTAAATCACATTTTAAGTTAATAGATTAGTGGAGGTAAAAAACAAACCTTTGCGTCTGCGCTGAATCCTTTCATGAACTTGAATTGCACGTATCCATTTAGTAGCAATAGCGGTGCTAAAACAAGCACTATAAAAGCAAGCTGCCAGCTTGCTTGAAAAGCAATTACCAAACTGCCGACAGCTGTAGCAACATTTTGAACGAGCAAACCAAGTGCATCTCCAACCAAAGCTCGAACAGCAGCTGCATCAGAAGAGAGCCTTGCTCCAATTGCTCCACTTGAATGTTCAGTTTCATCAAACCAGCTTACTTCCATGTGAACAACTTTCTCAAAACACATTTCCCGAATCCTTTTGATCAACTTACCTCCAGCAACACCAAAAAGGTAGAATCTACATGGCATCATGGTAAATGATACCAGACCAAGTGCAACAAATAGCAATGCCCAGAGTTTTGAATCCTTACGAAGTTCGTCATGTGGCTCATAGAAAATACTTATCATTTTGGAGATAAATACTGCAATAATGGGTAGTATAACTCCATTTACAACTGAAGCTAGAGTCCCTGCCAGTAAGACTAGAATCTCTGGCTTGTTTAAATAAGCCAGGCGATATAATGGCACTTCCGGTGCTGAAGTTGAAGGAGGTGTCTGAGGTTCTCCTCTTGCAGGTTCCAAGAAGCCAACTGATACTGGCACACCATGTGATGCTGAGAATGAGTGATGACCACTGCTTCCAACTCCTGATGACCTTTGGCTTATAGATTTTAAGAAAGATCTTTGACTTGATTGTCTTCCAGAATGCACTATACTTTCTAGCTTGTCTCTGTCATTTTCAGCATTTTTTTCTGATCCTTTAATTTCTTGCAATCTAATGAGCTGGCTATAGGCTCCATTAGGATCTTGGGTGAGCTCAGCATGAGAACCTGATCAAGGAAAAATATAAGACTAAAGTATATAAGCATTTGAGAATTGAGTCATGGAAAAATTAGATATCTATGTCTACCTCTTTCAACTATTTTTCCATGATGAATAACAGCAATGCTATCAGCATTCCTTATAGTACTTAAGCGATGGGCTACAATGACAGTTGTTCGGTTTATCATTATTCTGTCCAATGCCTCCTGCACAATTTTCTCAGATTCAGCATCAAGGGCACTAGTAGCTTCATCCAGAAGTAGGATTCTTGGGTCTTTCAAAATTGCTCTTGCTATTGCAACTCTTTGCTTTTGACCCCCAGATAGTTGAGTTCCATGCTCACCAACCATTGTGTCTAGCCCCTGCGTTCATAGTTATCCAACATTACCAAAGTTAGAGGAACATATGAATTTTCTTACTCAAGTCTAAATGCTATGCAGAAAAAGATGATCCTTATAAAGGAAACGAAATTTAAAACCGTTTATTACTGTGCATATTTTACATTTAAAAGGACATGCAAGGGTTGACCTGAGGAAGTTTATCTACAAATTTGGCAGCATTGGCTACTTCTGCTGCAGCTCTGATTTCCTCATCAGTTGCACCATCCTTGCCATAGGCAATATTCTCTTTAATACTGCAAGTAAAGAGAACTGGTTCCTGGCTAACTAGGCCTATTTTCTGTCTGATCCACTTCAGTTGAAATTCTTTAAGGTTGATACTGTCAATAAGAACTTCACCTGATTGTGGATCATAAAATCTCTCTATCAAACTAACAACTGTGGATTTCCCACTCCCACTTTCCCCTACCAAAGCTGTCGTAGTGCCACTTGGCATTGAAAGAGAAAATCCATTGAATATCAGTTCATCTGGTCTTGTAGGATAACTAAAGCAAACCTCCCTAAGCTCTATATCTCCACGAACGTCATCAAGCTGCTGACCCGTAGCGTCATAAGCATCAATTTCTGGCCTCCTCTTAATTGTTTCAAACATCTTATAGGCAGCAGCTTTTCCAGCAGCAAAAGCGCTCAAGCTTGGAGATGCCTGCCCCAGAGACCTAGGATCGGAAATCTAGTTAGATAGGATAGTATAATTACCTTGTCATACCTTCTGATTGGGGAAGAACCAATTTTAGAAAGAGAAAAACACACAACTTACATGGAGCCAGTCAAAACAGCCATCATTACTGTCACAACCTGTCCTCCTGTATATCCTTTCTCTATTATCATTTTTGCACCAAACCATATTGCCAAACCGTAACTGCAGGTAAAAACAAAGTAGAGAGCACCAAACCCAAAACCAGAAGCTACTGCTTCTTGCAGTCCAGCCTTGTAAGCTTTGATTAAGGACTGATTATAATTAACTATAGCTTGCTTCTCCCCAGTGAATGAAGCAACCTGTGTTGGATAAATTGAAGTCAATTATATATTCAACAACATCAAAAAAACAAAAACAGGGGTTCTTTTTTAATCAGGGTGCATACAGTTCTGATAGAACCGATTGTCTGCTCCACTACACTTGCTGCTTTAGAATAAGCTTCTTGTCCCCTGGATGATGCTTTTGAAATAACCAGGCCCACCATAGCACCACAGAAAGCAAGAGGTGGAATACTAGATAGCATGACGACAGCTAGAAGCCATCCCCTGATGAATGCTACAACAAAACCTCCAACGAAAGTTGCCATGAACTGCAAGAACTGTCCCACCTGAAATCATAGGTAGGGAAAAGCAAATGAAGAAACAGAGTTTACCTTAAACGACAAATGGTTTAAGACTTATAAGGTGGTTGGTTAAAATTAACACCTTTTCACCCATGGCTTCTTGAATAAGAACAGTATCACCTGACATCCTTCCGACAACCTCTCCGGTTCTTGTTTCCTTATCAAAGAAGGTGACATCTTGCCTCAAAATAGTTTGAAGGTATAAGCCTCTAATTCTTGCGGCTTGTCTCTCCCCAGTGATCATCCAACAAGTCAACTCTGGTACATAGCAGACAAGGTTTCATTTCGGGTCATAATGAATCACACTAACCAGTTAGATTAACAGATAATATGACATACTCACGCAAAAGTGAGGCAAAAAAGGTGCCGACAGCCAAGTATACAAATTTCAGAGACACCTGAAATTAAGTATGAGAATGCATTAAGTAGTGTAATAGGGATTAGTAAAAGGGGCTAATGGGGAATTAATTACCTTGGAAACTTCATCAACGACTTGTTTGGAGTTATTGTTACCTCCAAATGCATTGATCATGTTTCCGAATATGAGAGTCATCAAGGGCAAGGAGACTCCATTCCCAAAAGCACCAACAGTCCCCAAAAACATCAATAAATGATCCAAAGGATCAGCAAATGAGAAAAGTTTGTATAAGGGTACTGTTTTGGCGGGTTCATCTTTGGCCTCCTTCTTCTTTGACTCTTCCTTGCTTTTAGGATCTCCATTCAAGTCTGTATCCTCTGCCATCTTCTTGATGCAAAACTTTTCTCACTTCTCTACTGGTTGCTAATCACTGTAATAACAGTATAATAAATACCAAAAAGTGGGATCATAATGCATTCAAAACCAAAAGAAGAAGTAAACAACTTGCTCAACCAAAACCTGAAGGAATTGTACGAATGGTAACATGCAGCACAACTGAAAAGTTGAAAATTGGAACAAAGGCTCCTACTAATGTAAAACCAGTTCCAACTTGGTAGTTCATACACTACAGCAACACTAGTTAAATATTTTCAAAAACTTTGAAATTTGAATCAACAAGATTATAATTTATAATTTTTTTTTTCCTTTTCCTACTTAATTGGTTTATTTTCATTACTGTATCAATATCAAAATTTCAATTTAATTGCCCAACTTCTAGAAGTACTGACACTCTTTCCTAATTGACCTTAAAATAGGTGACACATCTAGTTTTACTGACATTATCAAATGGGCAAAATCATTGTTATCTTGAAAATTAGGGTTTTTATTTTTATTTTTCAATAAAGAGATTAAAACCAACCAGTTAGATAAAAGAAATAAAAATAACAGCAATTTCTTGTTCCGCAAGTTAAACAATTTATATGAACAAATTATATTTTGGCTGTATAGACCGAATCAAATTATTTGTGTAGTGTTGAAACTATGATTATTTTATTTTCTTAAAAAAATAAATGCCTCATCATCAATCATCATCCTTTTGACTAAAAAACCTTTTATCATCTTCTTTAATATAAATCACTGTCAAATACCAATTTTAAATAGTACATTATACATGCATTTGTGTTGTCCTCTGAAAGGGACCGGTGAGCTAAGTAGACAGACGTAAGAGATTGTACTTTGAGAAGAAAAAGAATATATAACTTTAATTCTTTAAAGTTGAGTTAGATTTGTTTTAGTGCCCTTGATGAAAATAACTTATTTTAATATTTTAAATTTAATACAATATAATCTTAATTTATAAGCATTAAACATATAGAATTAAAAATAATCTAAAAATTATTTTAACCCTTTAAATTGTCTTAAACACGGTTTTAGTCTATATTAAATTTTTTGTTTTGTCTTTAATTTTTTTTTCTTAATTAAAAATCATTGCTTTTAGTTTTTAATATTATATAATACTAATTATCTTTCAAATAATGCACTAGTGTAATACTTAAATTCTATGTGTAATTTCAAAATATGTTTAAGATTGGTAAAATAAATATTACTCATCTATCTTACAATGAATATTAAAGACTAAAAATAAATATTTAAATTTTTAGAAAGATTACAATTAAATACAAACATTTTACAAAAGATTGAAATCAAAATTTAAAAAAAAAAGGATGAATAAAGAAAAAAAACACTATAAAAATCAATAAATAAGCTAATTTGAGATAAACTCAAATCGATTATTTATATATAGACTTGATTTTTTTTTCAATTTTAAACTACAATTTTTTTTTTTAGTTTAGGTGATCAAAATTAGTATTACCTGATACTGTAGCGATTAAATACATAATTAAGTGTGGAGAATATTCTTGTAATTAGTTCTTCCTTTCCTTGATAGATTCTGTGATTCATTCTAAGAAATCTCTAATGGTGTACAATAAAATAGCAAATTGAATATTTTCGTAAACACTTGTTGTAAAATGAAAAAGGAATAAATTCTTTTTATAGATTTAAATTATTTTGCACAAGTTACATCATATTTGTTTCTTTTTTTTAATAATAATCAAATGATGATGTACAGGTGGATGGTTTCAATTAAGACTATTATTCATTAATTCAGTCACTAACATTTCAAATGATGATCCAAAATTAAACATATAAATACACATTTTAAGCTTTGGTTCATTAACTTAAGTTTTCTGTTTACTCAAATAAATTTGTCTTTCTATATAAAAGAAAAAATGTTGATTCAAACACATTTGCTTTATTTTTATTTTATTTTATCTTTGTATTTGACTCTTTCTACAAATATTTTCTACATCTCTTTAATTCACATGAATGACTTTTAAAAATTGTGGACAAAATAATGTGAAGTAATAATTTAATGAGTAAAATGTCAAACAAGTGCCATTATTGGAGTTTGAATGAGAAGAAGAGGTGATAGTTGCATATATTTCCACGCACAGAAAAGAAAATCAAGCCAAACCTTGAATTAGTTGTGTTGTGTATTTAAATTTAAATTGTTAGATGCATAAATTAGGTTTCTTTGAAAAAATAGAAGCAAGTGATGAAAAGCTGCATCCACCAAAGTCTTTGCTTTATCTGCAAGCAAATTATTTAAAATATTTAGATTTAATTCAGTTTTAACTTGCATGAGAACTTTAAATTTTAAAGGTTTAATTATGTTTTGATTTGCATTTTAGTAGCAAAATATCGATTTGATTTCTCTATTTTTTTTATCTTAATTTGATTCATGTTTTGGAAAATTTGATGCAATTAAGTCATTTCCACTAATTGTATAGTAAGAGCGTGAAAGGAGGTGCCACGTGTTAGTTTTTGGATTTTTTGAAATTTTTCAATTTTTTTTTCAAATTTTTTTTACTATTTATTTATTTATTTGAATTTAAAAAAATTGTCACGTTGACGTCGTACCACTTGGCAGTGACAATATCATGTGTCACTATCATGTTAGGTGTCATTTCTTGTTCTCAAATTGATCCTGTAATTTTAATTTTTGTTTCAATTTAATCTCATTTTTTTGTAAAAGTTATGCAATTTTGTCCCTCTCCAAATTGAAACAAAAATTAATTTTATATGAATGTTATATAAATATTTTTATTAAATTGATATTTTTATTATATATTTTTAAAATAACTAAGTTTATTTGAATTTGCGTTTCACATCCAACTTTACTTAATTATTTTTCAAATTTTAAATTTATTTGTCTTCGGTTGTTACATAAACTAGTTAAAATTATTTTTAAAATTTCTATAATTGTTATTTTTACACCAACTCACTCAAACAATTGGATATAAATTATTGAACTTTACACATTTTAAAAATATACAATTCTTTGAAATATAATTCAAATAAAAAAAATATTAAAGTATGATGTAATAAAATATCAAATATAATTTATGATTTTTTTTCTATTAGCATCATTTTCTATTAACAACTTTAAAATAATTTTAAATAAAGTTCAATGTAAAATATAAATTTAAATAAACTTAATTTTGTTAAAAATATTTACTTGAAATATCAATTTTGGATAGAAATATTTGTGTACATTTATATAGAAATTAAATTTGATTTCAATTTGGAGAGGAACAAAATTGTTCCATTTTTACAAAAATTGTAACTAAATTGAGACAAAAATTAAGATACAGGAACAAAATTGAGAATGAGGAAATGACATTTGGCATAATAGCATAATAGCATAATAGTGATATGTGACATTGTCACTGTGACATCACACTGTCACTGTCACGTAATTTTAAAAAATTCAAAAAATTAGGAACTAACACGTAATACCTCTAAGCTGTTGTACCACTAAGAGGACTTGATTGCATTGAATTTCTCAATGTAGGGACCAAATTGAAATAAAAAAATAGAGAAATCAAATTAATATTTTACTAAGAGAATGGAGACCAAAGACATAATTAAACCAATTTTAAATTTATTATTTTTTATGGTTCATTAAATTTTAAAAATATTATAACTTTTAATTGAGTGTGTACTATTTGACTTTTGTGGTTAAATAGATAATGTGACATGACTGAAATAGTTATTATATTTTTATGTGTAATTTTATAATTTAATTATCACTTACATAATTATTTTTATCACTAATTTTAATAATTTTTTTTTATTTTTTATGATTCGAAATCAATAAATTCTCAACCTTGTGGATAATTTATTTATAAAAAAGAAGAATTAGTAAAGGAGTTTTCAAAAGAGTTATTAGTAATTTTCAATGACATTGTCAGTTAGATCAAATACAAAATAAACCATATGTGAAAAATATGATAAATACAAAAACTTATTTATTTAATAGATTATAAAAATTTAATTAAAATTTTATAAATTAATCAAAATTTTAATTTCAAACAATTAAAGCTTAATTAACTCAAATGATAAATAACTGCAACCGAAGTTATTTCATCTCCTCCATTTGCATCCCATTAAAGTTATATTTGTGTTTTCCATATGAATTCAGCAATACAATGATTCACGTCCTTTGAGAAAGTATAATGATCCTGATATTAAAAGACTACAAAAATACTCTCATTTTTTTTTTTTTTTGACATGGATCAGGTTGGATCATTTATATATTTTTTTTAAATTAATGGTTCATACTAAACTTATATTACACATAAAAATATAAAAGATAAAAGTCAAATTATAATTTTTCTATAAAACAATCATTAAGTGTATCTGTTAGTATTTTTCTTCCTACATCTTGCCGGCTGAATTCTCAAAAGGATACTAATATTTTGATATATTCTTTTTATCTACTTTTAATTTATTATTTAATTGCTTTTCAATTATTTATTTTATTTTTTTTTTGTTTTTAATGCTATGGTGTGATAAATTAAGAATAATAAATCAAGAATGAGTCAAGACATGGTTATCTTTAATATTTTTTTTATTCAATTTTCATAAGTATTTCCAATTCAAAAAAATGTATTCCAAAAAAATTCGGTGCCAGATGTAAAAAGAAAATCAAAAATTATTTTTAAATACAAAAATAGAATAGTTGTTCCGAAAATTCTTTTTTAACAGTTTGGATTAGATGTCCTGGAAGACATTTTCCAAATACAAAAGTTAATTTCAAAACATAATTTTTTTATTTTATTTTCCCATCAGATGTTCCGCAATTCCAAATCTTCGAATTAGGTATTTGGGAATGTAAACCAAAAATCAGAACTTCTGGGATTCCTTCGTCATCTAATCTTCCCTTCCTATCCCGAAACCATTTTATTTTTTCTATTTTTTTCGTTCTCAAACTTCTTTTTAAGTACCTCAAACATCTTCTTTCCCATTCTCATCATCTTCTTCCCCATTTTAAGCTTTTTTTAGCATAAGGGGAATAAGGGTAAAATGAAAATTTTAAATTTTATGGGAATGCAGACAGAAAAATTAGGGGTGCAGGAAGAAGGAGACGTGTTTTGAATTAAAATAAGAAAACTTTTTTAAAGGGATGTTTTATGATAAGATCTGTTACATGAATAACGAATTCTAAAAGAAATTAAAATTTTGTAACTTTGGAAACGTAATTATATTATTTAAAATTAGATATTTTATATTTTATATTTTATTTAAAGAAAATACGAATTACACTTATCTATATTTCTTTATATTAGTTTCTCTAATGATCTTGGTTGGATTAGAATTTTCTTGCGTCAATTTTTGTTTAGATTGTTAAGAATATTTGTGTTCTCATATATAAGTATTAATTTTCGTTTGACATTTATTAGGGTTTCGTAGGTGAATGTTAAGGAGAATAATTTTTTAAATATGTCAACTAGTATGTGCTTGAATTTCTGGTACCGAAGGATTTTAATATTCCTCGTAATGTTTGAATCTTCAAGAACTCCATGAACGAAAAATGAACATTCCGAAACCCAACGAGGAACCAGTTCGCAAAAGAGGGAAATTGGTACGACTTACAAAGAGTTCGAACACATCAACTTTTTATCAAGCACACGACTTACAAGAACAAATTCTGAACAAAAAGAGATAAAAAAAAGGAAATAAACATATTCTTCCACTACTTTTTTGAAGAAAGAATATTATCTTACATATTATATGACATATAACTAAAGGCATGAGAGAGTAGGACAAAAATTTGGTTGGAACGAAGTAAGTTGAAAGGGGACTAAGATGTAGAAGCATTTGTGTGCAATGCAACTAAAGAAGCATAGTCACCACCCTTCTTCAGTAATGCTTCATGCTTTCCCTTCTCTGCTATCACCCCATTCTTAACTACAGCGATTAAATCAGCACCCTTAATAGTGGATAACCTATGAGCCACTATTATGGTGGTTCGGTCCACCATGACACGGTCAAGCGCATCCTGAACCACTTTCTCAGACTCAGCATCAAGTGCACTTGTGGCTTCATCTAGCAGCAATATTTTTGGATTCTTTACTATAGCTCGTGCTATTGCCACTCGCTGCTTCTGTCCCCCAGATAACTGAACTCCTCTCTCACCAACCACCGTGTCATAACCCTGCATTTATAGTATATGCTGTCAACATAACTTTCACCAATTCAGAAGTTTTAAGATACTACAGAGAGTCAATAGAACACTGTAATTTACCTTCTGCAAACTACTAATGAACTTGTGAGCGTTTGCCAATTCTGCTGCAGCTATAATCTCTGTCTCAGTTGCGTCTCCTTTGCCATATGCAATATTGGCTCGAATGGTGTCATTAAACAGCACAGGCTCTTGGCTCACCAGACCCATCTGCTGTCTCAGCCATTTAACTTGCATGCTTTGGATTTCTTTTCCATCCAGTGTAATGTGACCTGAGTCTGGATCGTAGAATCTTTGTAACAATGAGATCACTGTTGATTTTCCACTTCCACTTTCTCCAACCAGTGCAACTGTCTGTTTATTTTATCAGCACATTCAATCAATCTATCAGTTTGGGAAGAACAATTTAGAGTGGTGAAGAAGACAAGATGTTTAAAATTAGAAGTTTACCTTGCCGCTATGAATGGTCAGGCTAAGATCTCTGAATATTTGAATATCGGGTCTTGTAGGATACTTGAAACTGACATGCTTAAGCTCAATCTCTCCCTTCACTTCTTCCAATGTTATTCCAGAGTCATCACTTGAGTCTATTTGTGACTTACGGTCAATAATGGCAAATATGGAAGCAGCAGCAGTTTTTGCTTTGGCTGAATCAGGGACCAAAGAGCCAGATTGAGAGATTCCTATAGCTGCAAAACTGAGAGCAAAAAAGACCTGCAAATTGGAGATAAAATCATCAATACCAGAAAAAGCCAACCTGTCGGGTAATCTTGGTGATTAATCACTTGGCAGTAATGGTGCTAACATGTTAGTTAAGAGAGACACTTACCCGGAAAACATCTGTAAATGATGTTTTGCCACCGTCTACCAGTCGAGCTCCGGCATAAAAACTTGCTGCATAAACTGCATACAGCACAAAGAATGATATTCCAAAGCTAACTCCACTGATTATCCCTTGCCTTATGCCCGTCTTGATTGGTCCTTCACATTTTCCCCGGTATAACTCCATCACCTTCTCTTCAGCACAGAAAGAAGCAACTGTTCTTATACTCCCCACAGCATCATTCGCCACTTGACTTGCTTCCTCATACAATCTCTGTGGACATAAAGAAAATCAATATTCATAACATATAGCTAACTCAAAAATGCATACTGAGCATATATGCTTGAAACATTGTTGATCCATGCTCTGACACAAAGTATATTTTTTCCAGTTCTATTAATGTAATGCCAAAAATGTTTAAAGAAATGTATTTACATATATATTCATAAACTATCACTTCAACTCAGAACACATATTTTGATATAACTTGTTCAAAATTTTAGCGTAGTAGAAGTGAGGAACAAACCTTTGCATCTGCACTGAATCCTTTCAAGAACTTGACTTGCAGAAATCCGTTTAGTCCAAGTAGAGGCACCATAGCAAGGATTATAAGAGCAAGCTGCCAGCTTGATTCAAAGGCAATTACCAATCCAGTTATTGCTGAGGCAATATTCTGAACCAGCAAACCAAGTGCATCCCCAACCAATGCTCTAACGGAAGCTGCATCAGTTGAGAGCCTTGCTCCAATTGCTCCACTCGAATTCTCAGCTTCATCAAACCAACTTACCTCCATGTGAACTACTTTCTCAAAACATGCTCTCCGGATCCTCTGGATCAACTTACCACCAGCAACACCAAAAAGGTAGAATCTAGCCGGATAAACCAGGAGTGATAACACACCAACCGCCACAAATACTAATGCCCAAATTTTTGAGTTTTTACGAAGTTCATCATGTGGCTCATAGAAAATGTCGATCATTTTGGAGAGTAACAGTCCAAAAACAGGTAATATTGCTCCAGCTATCACTGCAGCTACAGTCCCCATCAGTAACACTGGAAACTCTGGCTTGTTTAGGTAACCCAGGCGACGAAGAGGCACTTCTGGTGGTGAAGGAGATGTTGTAGGATGATCTTCAGGCCCCTCACCCACGGGTTCTATGAAGCCAGCAGATGTAGGCAAACCAAATGATGCTGAGAGTGAACGACGACCACTGTTTCCAACTCCCTCTAGGCTTATAGATCGTAACAAAGAAGACCTTTTGCTTGAATGTCTTCCAGAATGCGATATACTCTCTTGTTTTTCTCTGTCTTCTGCGTTCTGTTCTGACTTCTTAATTTCTTGTAGTCTGATCAGCTGGCTATAGGCTCCTTCGGGATCCTTGGTGAGCTCATCGTGTGAACCTGATCAAATTTCACTTATATTATAGTCATGCAATGAGGAATATAAACAACAGGTTTTAAATTTTTATGACCCTCCTGACAAATGTAAAACATAGATTTCTATTACTGTATTATATATGTTTACCTCTTTCAACTATTTTTCCTTGATGAATAACAGCAATGGTATCGGCATTCCTTATAGTACTCAAACGGTGGGCAACAATGACAGTTGTTCTGTTTATCATTATTCTGTCCAATGCCTCTTGAACAATTCTTTCAGATTCAGCATCAAGGGCACTTGTAGCTTCATCCAGAAGTAGGATTCTAGGATCTTTCAAAATAGCTCTTGCTATGGCCACTCTCTGCTTTTGACCCCCAGAGAGCTGAGTTCCATGCTCACCAACCATTGTATCTAGTCCCTAAATTCATATATCATATAAAATTATTGACCCTTTCTAATAAAGATAGAAGTAAGAAATCCAGTTTCTACATCTAAATGAGGTTTGAGAACTCACCTGAGGTAGTTTGTCTATAAATTTGGCAGCATTAGCAAGCTCTGCCGCAGCTCTGATTTCTTCATCGGTTGCTCCATCCTTGCCATAGGCAATATTCTCTTTAATGCTACAAGTAAAGAGAACTGGTTCCTGGCTGACCAGGCCAATTTTCTGTCTGATCCATTTCAGTTGAAATTCTTTGAGATTGATACCATCAATAAGTACTGCACCAGAATGTGGATCATAAAATCTCTCTATCAAACTAACAACTGTGGATTTCCCACTCCCACTTTGTCCCACCAAAGCTGCAGTAGTGCCACTCGGTATTGAAAGCGAAAATCCATTGAATATCAGTTCATCAGGTCTTGTAGGATAACTAAAGCAGACTTCCCTAAGCTCTATGTCGCCACGAATGTCTTCAAGCTTCCGACCATTAGTGTCATAGGCATCAATTAATGGCTTCCTTTCAATTGTTTCAAACATCTTAAAGGCTGCAGCTTTTCCTGCAGCAAAAGCACTCAAGCTTGGAGATGCCTGCCCTAGAGACCTGGGAATCGAAATATAGTTAGCAAGAAATACATATTGTAAGTCTAATCCTCGGAGTTCTTGGACAGAGAGAGAGAGAGAGAGAGAATCAAGTTTTTGAAATTATAGATCTGTAGAAACCAAAAGAAACACAGAACTTACATGGAGCCAGTCAATACAGCAAATATAACTGTCACAACCTCTCCTCCTGTGTATCCTTTCTCGATGATCATTTTCGCGCCAAACCAAATGCCCAAAGCATAGCTGCAGATAAAGACAAAGTATAGCATACCAAAACCCAAACCAGAAGCTACTGCCTCCTGCACTCCATTGATGTAAGCCTTGATTAAGGACTGATTGTATTTAGCTATTGCTAGCTTCTCCCCAGTGAATGATGCAACCTGCATTAGAGAGAAAAAGTTGATTTATATATCAGCACAATAACAAAAAGGAAAAATGAAGAGTTTGTGTTAGCCTGTGTGCCTACAGTTCGGATAGAGCCAATTGTCTGCTCCACAACACTTGAAGCTTTGGAATAAGCAGTTTGTCCCCTGGATGACGCTTTTGTAATAACCAGGCTCATCAGAGCCCCGGACAAGACAAGAAGGGGAATACAAGACAGCATGACAACAGTTAGAAGCCACCCCTTGATGAACGCCACAACAAATCCTCCAATGAAAGTTGCCATTAACTGAATAAACTGTCCCACCTGGTATCAAATGGTAGAGAAGCAATTAAATAACCTTAAACTAAAACTCTTTTGTTTCTGTTTTTTTGTAGCTAATAAGAAAAGGACGGTTCTTTAATACCTTCTCACCCATGGCATCTTGAATTAGAACAGTGTCACCTGACATCCTTCCAATAACCTCTCCGGTGTTGGTCTCTTTATCAAAGAAGGTCACATCTTGCCTCAGAATTGTTTGAAGGTATAACCCTCTAATTCTTGCAGCTTGTCTCTCTCCAGTGATCATCCAGCATGCCAACTCTGGTACATAGAAAACAAAGTTTCTTTAGCGGTTGATCAAATTGTGACAATCTAACTGGTTAGATCATAAGAGTGTATAATCCGATGTACTTACGCAAAAGTGATGCAGCAAAGGTACCCACAGCCAAGTATACAAATTTCAGAGACACCTGAATTGTTTCCCAAATTGTTAACTTTTAAGGATACTGTTTCCCAAATATGGAGTAGTAGTAGTAATAGTAAAATGGGTCAATGAGAAAATACCTTGGAAACTTCATCAACAACTTCGGCCGTGGTACTGGATCCTCCAAATGCATTGATCATGCTTCCGAATATCAAAGTCATCAAGGGCATGGAGATTCCATTCCCCACAGCGCCCACAGTGCCCACCAACATCAACAAGTGATCCAAAGAATCGGCAAAAGAGAAAAGCTTGTATAAGGGTACTGTTTTGACGGGTTCATCTTTAGACTTCCTGGACTTTGATTCTTGATTGTTGTTAGTAACTTCGTTCAAACTGTTATCCCCTTCCATTTCAACAGAAAAAGACTCCTTTTTCTTACAAGCCTCTCTGCCAATGATTGTAAGCCTAAAACAGCTGCAGAAAATGCATTAATTCAAGTGAGAAACACAAAACACACAGCACACAGTGACTTCCTTCATGCTCGTTATCTTTTTTCTTGTTTCCTGGTTTCTTGCGAAGAAGATGATGGTTCAATGTCAAACTTTTAAGTTCACACTTGTTTAAAGTTCAGACATATTTCAGCATATAACCATTTTTGGTTTTCCATCAGTTTACTGAATTATAGAGAAAAAGAAATGAACCTTTTTGGAGAAAAAGCTGAAGCAATTTGTGAGCCGGGACGATAACTAGCCGTAGAAAGCAACAACAGAGGAATTAACGAATGAAATAATTAAAAAACAAATGGTGGTTGGGAAGTTGAACTCCGTTAGCTACTTATATAGTTCACGAGTTCACACTTTAAAGCGTTGGTCAAATTGTTAAGAGTCTCAGATCTTGAAGTTTCTTTGCCACCAAGCTAACTCGGTAATTCTAGTCAAATTTTTCTTCTATTAAAAGTCCCAAATTAATTATTTCTTGTGATTTTTTATATTATAATGCTTGATTAAATGTTAATGACTCTGCGTAATGTTTTGAAACTGTGATTCCTTAATTAAAAATGGTAGCCACCTTAATCATCTGCATTGCAATTTTTTAGAAGATTAAATATTACTTCTTAATTTTTTACACAAAATCAAAACATTGTTTTGTCTCAAACTTTCATATATGATTTCCAAATTTTAAAATTAAATACACGTAATCATCATAATCAAATTGTATTAATTTTTTTTTATATATCCAACGACATTTTCTTTCATATTGATATTCAAACTCTTCATATCATTACACATTATAATTTAAATGTTAATTTAAAATATCGTCTAAATATAATATATATATATATATATATATATATATATATATATATATATCTTAAATTTATAGAGAGAGCACTGATTGGTTTCTTGATAGTTACGGGCACTCTGACACGCGCGGACACAAAGATTAGTCCAATCATTAATATCAAAATAATATAATAAATAAATAAATTTCAAAGACACTTTCCGTGATGCCCAAACAATGCATTTATTCCCCACATGTTTCCTTATCTTTCCTACTTTTTAAATGAAAACAACAGACAAAGCATCAAAATATTCTAATTATTTAAAAAAAATTATAAAAATAAAAATATTTAATATTTAATATTTCTTTAAGTAATTGTAATTCCAGATGTTGATAGAAATGTCAAAGACTTTTTTATCTGTCTCTTTAGCTCAACAGTAAATAATTAAAATCATACTTATTATTGAAGGTGTGCAACATTGACCACTTTCTATTCACAAGCTGAGTTTTCAACGCTGCTCACTTTCCTGGCAAATATATGAAAACAATTAGATAACAATGGTTCCTTAATAAATTCTACAGTTAAAATTTAAATAAATAAATGTATATGTTATGTCACCATATTTATGTGTTGGTTGATAATTTAATTTCTTCATTCATAAAATTGATTTTCTTTCATGTTTTTATTGCTTTAGTCAAATTTATGATAGCCCCGTGAAATGTTTAACAAGGTCAACACATTAGGAAAGTGAGCTGAGGTTAATCAATATAGGATCTCTAATATTAGAAAAAGAAAGGTTTAAATACCTTTTTATACTCATTTTCGTAGTGTTTGTTGTGGATGATTCTCATTTTGATAGAATGTTTAAAATAGTTCTCATTTTTACCGAATGTTTAAAATGGTCATCATTTCTGTAATTCGTGTTTTATTTGGTCCTTTTATGTAACGTCATTTAAATCATTAACGGAGCATTATACATGTGGCACGGTTTGGATTAGGATATGTTATGTGTAATGTACATATGGCTAATTAACGTTAATTTTGTAATTTAGGAGAAATTTTGCAATTAGGGAAATTTCTTCATCTTTATTTTTTTTGAGCTCGGATTTGCAGAGGAAACAATTAATACTTGTCATTTCATCATTGGATTGCAGTTGCGCTCTTCATTTCAATTTTCCAGTTAATCATCATCAAAGAGGTAAGTGAGTTTAGGGTTTACAGATTAGGAGGAGACCATGATAGCAGCTACAAACATCTTAGTTATTTTTTGGAATTTCTGATGTAGAATTCATTATTGATGTACTGCATTTTGACTTCCTTAAACTTCGTTCAATTTCACTTCTGGCAAACATTGATGTAGTGCATTTTGATGAGGATGAATTGTTATGATTTTAACTTCTTCCAGACTTAGATCAATTTAATTTTTTCCAAACTTAGATTAATATCACTTACTTCAATGCTCATATTAAGATGTCATTTTGAACATGTTGTGACTAATATCAACATAATCAAACTAATTCATTTCTTCATTTAACAATAGTACAAAACAGATTGGACTTTAGAATAATAGTACGAATAATACAATAACAACACAAATGAACCCTATTACTGATTGCAGCCTCTTCTCATCAACCTTTAATGACTTCTCCAAATCATTAATCTTTCTCACCTGTAACATCCTTTTCATCAACACCACCATTTGAAAAAGTTGCAACCCACATTATTGGAACTACCACTCTGTAAATCAATAAACAAAAAATTAAAATCAATTTATTATTAACACAAAAATAAAAACAGATTGTATCCAAAATTTTCTACCAATATTCTTTGGAGTTCTTGTCATCCTCAAAACTGTCATCTCTTTTAGCTACAAATCGGGGTTAATCCATTTCTCATTGAACCACCAACACTGCACGAAGTGATACAACACAATTACCTCCAAAGATTGGGACTGTAACATACCTATATAATAGGATTGCAGGAAGAAGATTGCAGCAACACCAATTGGAAATGGAGGAACAAGATTGTCAAAACTCACAAACTGCCCAACATTCCTTACCAAAACCCTAGCAACTCACTTATTTATCCTCAAATATCTAATTACCACACATGTATAATACACGTAACACACCCTAATACAAATTGTGCCACCCGTATAATAGTCCGTTAATGATTTAAACGACGTTACACAGAAAAGAACCAAATAAAACACGAATTGTGAAAATGAGGACCATTTTAAACATTCTGTCAAAATGAGAATCATCCGCAACAAACACTACACTACGAAAATGAGGACCAAAAAGATATTTAAGTCAAAAAGAAATATAAAAAGAATATCATCTTAATTAATTTTTTAATAAGTGAATAAAGTGAGATTTTTTAAATTTAGTAAAAGAGTGGAAAGATACGTCAAAAATAAATGAAAAGTTTATGTTGAATTTGATTAATTTTAAAAGGTAAAAATGAGAACGTAATTAAATTATTTTGCAATAATAGTTTCTGCACAATTTGTATTAATGAAATAATAATACTACTTCATAAATTGATTATATGTTATATTTGTGCATATATAATAGATTATATCTTATATATAATTTATTATATCTAACGTAACGGTAAAATATGAGTTTAGATTTTTTATTAGTTTTTATTTCTGTTGTATCTTCAAAATAAACTAATAATCATTAATTTTAAAATATTTTTAAATTATTTTTAAAATATCAAAGCATCATATTTTTAATGTTCAGAAAAAAAAATATTCAGTAAAAAGACTGGATTAGTAAAATACTCACATAACTAATTATAAGAAAGACTTAATTAATTATGTGAGATTATATAATCTTTCCTATAAAAATGTTAATACAGTAAAACTTCAACCATATCATATTATTATTATTATTATATATATATATATATATATATATATATATATATATATATATATATGAAAGTTACACGTGACATTCACACCTTATTCCTTATATATAAGTAAGTGCATGTATCTATTACTTATATGTCTATTTTCTTCCTGGTCAATAATATATTAACAAAAATAAAGATATTTTAAATAAAAAAATGACAAAGAAAAAAACACTAATATCAACGTTAGTTTACCTAATCAATTATATTATTTTTCACAAAGGAAGTAATGGTGCTTATTTTTGCATGTCATTTGTCGTTTCTTATAATAGTACAAATTTAAATTCTAGTCATATATTTTCAACCAAATACCTTTCCTTTTTCCCAATTTTCTGTTTCTCATTTTGTTTTCTTCCTTTGTTATCCTCAATTTTGAATTCTTTTCTCCATGCTCGGAAAAGTCAAATACTTCTAGTAATGAGATAATTTTCATCCTTTTCTGTCAATATTATTTTTCATTTTTTTATTCTTCTTCCGTGAACAATTATAACCGACCCGACCCAGATACCACTTACAGTTACCCATAATTGAATAAAAAAAAAAGGCTTACTGTAGAGATAATTATCCAAAATGAAAACGATTATAGATATCATTACATAAATGTGTCATATATTCAATCATTCAAATTTTATATTTATATATATAAAAACAAAAAGTTAATGTTGAATTTAACTAATTTTGTAAAAATGAGAATGTAATTAAATTATTTTAATAATTGTAATAATAGTTTCTGTGTACCTTAATTTGTATAAATAAAACAATCATTCATTTATTTTTGTATGTATTTATATGGGTGTTTTTAGTGCGTCAGAAATATAAATTTAATTAAAGAAAATAAAATAAGATTAATCAAATAAAAATCCACATACAATATGTGTTTGTGTTTGAATTGGAGAGATAATTTGAGAAAAGTGAATGAATAAAATTGAAAATAATTTAAATTTAAATATTATATTATAATAAAATAAATAAATGTTATATTATTTTTCTGCATGTACTTCTGATATTTATACGAGAAGATGGAGATTTCATATTTCATAAATCCTTCTAAATACATTAAATGAAAATTAATCAATCCTCACTCTTTCTCGTTCATCAAGAGTAACAGTAAATGTGTTAAAACAAAAACACGCATAATCTTGAAATTTCATTTAATATAACACATTTTATATTTTAAAGATTCAAATATTCGTAAAAGCAACCTTGACTTTAATTTTTAATTTTGTATTGTGATTTTGAAAAGTTTAGGTTGCCTCAACAAAGAATTCCATCACAAATGTGTAGGAGAAATTCTAGATTAATTTAGTTTTTTTACTTTATTCAAGTTGTAAATTTTAAATGTGATGTCATTCATGGGAACGGACAAAACAACGTCAGAAGAAATTATATTAAGAGGCTGATCCAGAGATTTTTAAAAATATGTTAATAATTCAACGCTTAATAGTTAATATAAAGGTCACAGTCTCAAGTCCAATTTTACTTTTCTGTTCTTTTATTTTCTTTCTCTACTAATTTTATATAATTTTTCCTATTCAACATCTTTGGAGTTTTTTATATTTTATAAAAATAAGTAAATTTTCAGATAGATTTAGTTAGTTAATATTTTGTTTACTAAAATATCTTATTGATCTCAAATTTCTTCAAATTTTATCAAATCACTCCTAATTTTATTTTTATGCTCAAATAAGTTTCAATTTCGTTAATTTTATTTAATTGGGTTATTTATTGTTAAGGCTAATTAAGTCGTTAACGATCATAAATAGTGATCGTCATGCGTCACTTTGTGTTTTTTCTTTTAAATGTCTATGTATCAACCTAGCAAGGTGTCACGTTTCTTTTAAATCTTGTTCCTCCATTTCCAATTGGCGTTGCTGCAATCTTCTTCCTGCAATCCTATTATATAGGTATGTTACAGTCCCAATCTTTGGAGGTAATTGTGTTGTATCACTTCGTGCAGTGTTGGTGGTTCAATGAGAAATGGATTAACCCCGATTTATAGCTTAAAGAGATGACAGTTTTGAGGATGACAAGAACTCAAAAGAATATTGGTAGAAAATTTTGGATACAATCTGTTTTTATTTTTGTGTTAATAATAAATTGATTTTAATTTTTTGTTTATTGATTTACAGAGTGGTAGTTGGGTTGCAACTTTTTCAAATGGTGGTGTTGATGAAAAGTAGGGATGGCAACGGGGCGGGACGAGCACGGGTTTCGCTATCCTATACCCATCCCCGTAAAAATAATTCATCCTCATCCTCATACCCAAACCCAACGGGTATTAAACTTTTGATTCATCCTCATCCCTACCGGGTAACTCATTCTCTTACTAATTCAATATTAATTTTAATTAATTTTTATAAAATAAAAAAAATTATGATAAAGGAAACATAATATTATCAAATATTCAATATTACAATGATGGGTGTTTCTTTGATATCAAATACTTTAAAATAAATTATAATTGTTTACATTTTATATTATAATACCAAATAAAATTTCATGAGAACTAAAACAATTATTAAATTTGCAAATATTAATGAAACATAATTGATAAAATTTAAAAATATTTTTTTAAAAATATAAAAGAAAAACAAATATTCAAATTAAAATATATTTTAAATGTTTGTTTACTTCAATCTTTTAAATTCTAATAAATCTCTTTTTTATACACTAATAAAAGTTATAATACATCATTTGATCAAAATGATACAAAGAACATAATTGATATTTTAAATGTTTGTTTACTTCAATCTTTTAAATTTTAATAAATATTTTTTTTATACACTAATAAAAGTTATAATATATCATTTGATCAAATGATACAAAGAACAAATAATAATCATAATAAAAGTTTAAAATAAATTATAATTGTTTACATGTTGGATTATAATACCAAATAAAATTTCATGAGAACCAACACATTTATTAAATTTACAAACATTAATGAAACCTAGTTGATAATATTTAAAAATATTTTTTTAAAATATAAACAAAAAACAAATATTCAAATTAAAATATATTTTAAATGTTTGTTTACTTCAATCTTTTTAATTCTAATGAATCTCTTTTTTATACACTAATAAAAGTTATAATACATCATTTGATCAAAATGATACAAAGAACAAATAATAATCATAATAAAAGCTTAAAATAAATTATAATTTTTCACATTTTAGATTATAATACCAAATAAAATTTCATAAGAACCAACACATTTATTAAATTTGCAAACATTAATGAAACCTAGTTGATAAAATTTAAGAATATTTTTAAAAAAATATAAAAGGAAAACAAATATTTAAATTAAAATATATTTTAAATGTTTGTTTACTTGAATCTTTTAAATTCTAATGA
>Ga0214544_1003050_pt1 | contig 34985 bp, 19 predicted proteins | sample CNSS3metaG_FD_160074 | JGI IMG/M metagenome (GOLD analysis project Ga0214544, IMG submission 160074) | Root nodule microbial communities from cowpea collected in UCLA plant growth center, Los Angeles, California, USA - CNSS3 | ecosystem: Host-associated > Plants > Roots > Nodule | place: USA...
GTGTGTTTGTGTGTGTGTGTGTGTGTGTGTGTGTGTGTGTGTGTGTGTGTGTGTGTGTGTGTGTGTGTGTGTGTGTGTGTGTGTGTTGACTCATTCTTTATGTTTTAATGGTCAATGACTTCAACCAAAGAAAGATGCCAGAGAAATGTGTGTGTGTTGACTCATTTTTTATGTTTTAATGGTCAATGACTTCAACCAAAGAAAGATGCCAGAGAAAAATATGTATGTGTATGTATGTGTGTATGTATGTATGTATATATGTAGGTAGGTAAGTAGATATATATGTATGTATATGTGTGTTGATATGCATGAGAAAACAAATTAAGGTGATAGAGAAAAACAAAGAACTCATTAAAATATTAAAGGTAAATATGCTTTTGGTTCCTTAACCTTCATGAAAAATTAGAATTAGTTCATCTTGGAAACATTAGTTCAATTTATTTAGAAATGTTTGGATTTAGTCCTTTTAATCAAATTTTATTAAATTTATTTGACGTTTAAAAAGATACAAAAGTTGACTTATTCTTTCTCTTTTAGTGGTCAATGACTTCAACCAACAAAAAATACTAGAGAACAATATAAAAAATGATTAAAAAATTTTATGAAAAAAGATATAAAAGACACTTTACATGATATGAATTTTAGATTAATGATAAATTTAAAGAAACAATTAATAAAATTATTTTTATTAGTTATAAATGTCGCTTTTAATCTAAATTTAAGTTTCGCCTTGTAAGCAACTTCTCATTTAAATTAAAATTAATTATAAATCTCTTGCGTTTACTATTATCATTTTAAGTTTACTAGGATTATTTTAAGAAAAACATTAAAGCAACACGATACATATCAAGTAATTTTAACAAAATCTTGTAAAATAAGATTTTAGAGTTTAAGTTCTCTACTAATTTTTTTTATATTGTCTCTTTGTTGTATCTTAAAAAAAAATATATTTTTTAATATACTTTAAAACATTAAAATCAAGGTACATTAATATATTTTGAAGGTACAACACAGATATAATATAAAAACTCGAACAAAGAATTTGAATTTGAGTTTTTGTCATACAATTTTTTTTTACAATTTGTATGGTTTTTTTCCTTCTCTTTTTCATGTGATTTATTTTTAGGTTTAATTAAATTTCTTCTCTCTTATAAATTTAAAATTTTCAAGTCTTTATTAAAATTTTATGGTCTAAGTACTAAGCTTTTTTATACTTTTCAAATGAATTTTCATTTATAATTTTTTTTGAAGTGGGTGACATTATTCTTATATTATCCCTAGTAGATGAAAGGTTTATGTTATTGAACACTTCAATTGAGAGTGTTAAACATTCTCATGTGAAAAAAAATATACAATAAATAAAAATATTAAAAAATAGTATTAAAATGTGAGACATAAAAAGTAATTAATTGGCATACATCATTTAAACATAATTGCATAAAAGTTGTGATGAGATAAAAAAACATCTTGGGAATGTGAATGATATGACAAACCAAACAATTAAAAGAAATAAACAAAAAACAGAAAGGGTTGTAGTGTGTGTATATGTGTGTGTGTATATATATATATATATATATATATATATATATATATATATATATATATATATATATATAAAGTTACTTAAAAGATTGTGAGTATTTTAAAAAATTTAAACGGAAATGAATATTATAGTGGGTATGAAGATAGGAATGAGACAAGTATGTACATCTCATCCCAATATTCAATTGAAAAACTCGAATATTCTCTATACTTATACTCATACCCAATTAAAATAAAAATTCTCCATTAAAATCATTAAAAGAGGAACATAATCTGACAATATCCACGAAACAAGTTTATTTATCATGTTTACTTGTGTTAATCTTTGAAGGACAAAACAAGGTACGGTAATTATAATAATTAAATTTAACAATACTAATAATACTTATTATTATTATTATTATAAGAAAATCTTTTAATACTTATCAAATACTTATGTCGAGAAAAATAACTCACTTGAGCATACTTCACCCATGATAACATATCTTCTAAATTAACAAACTTTTATCCTTAATGAAAAATTTAATAAAGATGATGTTTCATAGTAGTTATCTAGAAATGAATATACAATATAAAAAATTATTTTAATGGTAAAAACAAAAATGGGACTGTATATTTCCAAATAACCCAAACACCTTATTATTTCATTTTTTTATTCACATTTCTCAAAGTTATTCCTGTGTCACTTTTGTCGGCCTTTTCTCTTTTCTTTTCATTAGGAACCAAAAGACAAATTTAATATTTATTTTGATTGTTCATTTTTTTTCTTTTGTAATATAGAGAGATAAACATGTATAACAAGTTATTTTAGATTTAACAAAAGTAAACAGACAAAACAAAAGAGAAATTCCTTCATCATTCAGTTTGTTCTCACAAAAAAAGAAAATTATGTGTTAAAGTAAGATTAGTCGAGTCATTAGTTGCATTTAACCATTCTCCCCAATGGTAAAAAAGGAAATAATTTTTATGATCTTAGAGAAAAGAAAAAAAAAAGATATTTCCAAGCGTTGTAGAACAAAACAAGAAGATATTGTAATTATAAAAAATATGTAAATACAATAAATAGTCTTTGAAAGCAATAAATAGTGAAGTTATTTATCTATCTTCTTGTCTTTCAATATAATTAAAATTTTCAGTATTCCTTTGAATGCGTCAAATTAGTCAAAACTTAATTCTAAAAGAAAAATTAATCCCAACACTTTAAATCAGTCAAATTCCTCCATCAAAAACAATAAAACTTTTTTTTCTTAGATGAGCATTAAATATAAAATTTAATTTAATTAAAACGTGTAGAACTTTACAAATTTAGACACGTCAAAATTTGGTATGTCAATTAATCTTTAATTTAACAATACTAATTGAGAAACAATACACGGAATTAATTAATTACTTTTTCTGAATCTTAAATCAATGAAAATATTTACTCCGATAATAAATTCTACCAAAAAAAAATTAGGGTGAAAATAAATTTAGCATTATTTATATTGCATTAATCATAAAAAACCTACAAGGTAACTCTTTACACAACCAAATACTGTGTTTCTCATAACTATGCACTTATAAATATTCAGTAGTTGAACTTCCATGGTGTCAGATTGAAGCATTGAACCTCAAAAATCTGACCCCTTTTTTTGTGGTTTTTAAGGAAGAAAAAAATTTAGTGTTTTCAAAGGCTATGGAGCATGGAGGTTCCTTCTTTCACATTGATCAACATGTGAAATCAAGTTCTGGTAAGTTCTCAACACACCAACAAAACTTCTTATCACAAATAATATGAGTTTTTTTTCTTTTTTTTTTTTATGTATATGTATCTATGTTTGCAATAACCTTTATAAGATACCATTCTAATACTTTTTTTTTCATCATATTCAATCAAAATTTATATAGTTTTGTTATCATATATTTCTACTATTGATGAGCATAGTTTTCGTATACCAAGGGATTGGGTTGAATTTAAGGAAATAATTATCTAATTCCTCTTTTTGTTCTAATGATCTAATTTCATGTTCATTAAATATGCATGTATTTGCATATTTTCAGTTTATGTAAAAGTTTAAGTACATGATCATTAAAGTTTTATTGGTTAGGTTTGTGTACACTTCATATTTTATGAAAAATTATTTAAGAAAATAAAAGTAAAAGTTTATTCTTGAGATATGTGTAATTTTTGATTTAAACTAAACTAATTTATCTTTTCATAAGGGGTATATGTTAACATGTTATAATTTTGATTATCTAAACACAAACACAAAAATTGTAACTTGTTTAAATACATTTATATAAAAAAAAACGAGTTAAGTCACATTAAAAATAATGGTTATTGAAATTTATCTTTTTGGATCTTACACTATAAGAAAAATTGATATTATCAACGGTCAAAATCTGTTGATAATGGTCAAAATCTGTCGTTAAATCAACATTATCGACGAATTATCGATGGTCACTGTAAAACTTTTGTCGGTAAAAGAAATTATTGTATATAATTATTTGTGATTGCGAGGAATAGAAGAGATGTGAGAAAATGAAATAGTTGGTGAGATTTTGAGTAATGAAGTAGTATAACTTTTATAAAATATCATGTAATTATTTGACACCTTTTAAACATACTTTTGACAAGTGTTTGACATTCACAGGATTCAAATAAATATTAGATATTCATTCAACTTCATTTGAATATGTATAAAAAGAATAAACAAATTTGTTTTTGCTAAACATTTTTCTAACATTGTTATCCTAATAAAGTAAGAAGAAATTAAAACCGAAACAATTTATACTATAAACTTAATGCTTTTAATACATTTTATGATGCTTCTTTTCATAAGACATAACCAGTTATTTTAATTATCATGAGATATATATGTTTTAAAAATTTTTGTGAGGTTATTAAGAAACTTTAAGTATGATCATTAATAAGTTATATATGATTTAATGGTTAAATTTGTAAAAGGAAAATTATTTAAGAAAATAAACATTTTTCTCTTGAAGTATACTTATTTTAATATATTATATTTATTTGTTTATTTTTAAAGAGTGTTCTAACATTTATAATTTTAGATTATCTAAAACACCAAAATATAATTTGTTAAAATATCTTTATTTTTTAAAGAAATAGTATTTGAAAGACATCAAAGACTCGTTTGTTTCAATCTCATTTGGATATGTTTAAAGTGCATAAACAAACTCTTACTTTTTACTAAACATTTTTTAAACATTGTTATCTTAATAAAGTAAGAAGAAATTAGAAATGGAAAACTTATACTATAAACTTGAGCTTGTAATATTTTTATGATGCTTATTTTCATGAGACTTAACCAATTATTTGAATTACTATTGTGAGATATATGTTTTAAATTTTATTGTTAGGTTATTAAAGAACATTAAGAACATGATCATATATTAAGATGTTATCACATTATTTAGTGGTTAGATAACTTAGTATTTCATGAAAAACTATTTAAGAAAATAAGTATTTTTTTTTCTTAAAGTATACTTATGGTACTATATACTCTTTGTTATTTTTTTTTAAAGAGTATTCTAACATATTATAATTTTGGATTATCTAAAACACATAAAAAATACATAACTTGTTGAAATATCTACTTTTAAAGAAACTATATTAAGTGTAAATTAAAAATAATGGTTATGGAGATTTGTCTTTTGATATTAGTTGTTCAAATAATAAAAATAAATAAACTATGATAAATGAGAGGTTTTTCCTTTCAAATTTATTTTAGTCTTAGATGTTTAATGAAAAAAATTATTGCATATAATTATTTGTGGTTGTGAGGAATAGAAGATGAGATGTTAAAGAAGGAAATTGTTGATGAAATTATAATAAAAACAACTGATCAAGAGTTTCGAAAATTTTATATTTGTCTTGTTTAATTACAAATTGTTATATATAAGTATTTGTCATTGTGAGGAATAGTAAATATGAATGTAAAGGGAAAAAAATATTGATAAAGTTATGAGTTATAAAACATAGAGACTTTTTAACACCTTATGACACATGTTTGATATTTTTATATTTATATCACTTTAGAATAGTATAGGGTATTGTTTTGTTCCACACTTTTTTGAACACGTTTTTCTATAATTGTTTAATATTTTAAAGATTATAGAATAGTGTGTAATAATATGTCACAATGTTTGATACTTTTCTTAATACATGTTTAACATTCTTTAGCATTGTCATATTATATATATATATATATATATATATATATATATATATATATATATATATATTTATATTAGACATTTATCCAAACTAATTTGAAGTTGAGTAAAGAAAGGAAGTCTAACTGTTTTTTTAACTAAAGTTTTCTTTAGACATTATTATCCTACCAAAAATAAGAAGAAATTTAAACAAAAACAACTCATTTTACAAATTTTGTTACATCTTGATACTTTTTATGGTGTTTTTTTATAAGCATCAACCAATTATTTCAATTATTAATAAGATATTTCTTAAATTTTATTCTGAGAGTCTTTAAAAAAAGTGTTTTTATAGTGTGAATTATATAGATTTGAAGTTTCATTTGAGTTTGGTGTCATAATCATGTACAATGTCTTGTATTATTTAGTTTTAACATATATGTATACTTACATTTATATTTATGTTACCTTGATTATTGCAAATTTTGTATTGAAGTGATGATGGTAAATGTATATTAAGGGAATAGTTATTTAAATAATTAATGTTTGCATTGGTCAATTTCTAAATTTAAGAATTTGTTTAACTATATCTAATGGTCTATACACAAAGTAATTTAAAATCAAGTGGGGCATTTTTGCTAAGCTAAATTCATAATTATTTTAGTAAAAATCAATTAAATGGTAATGTTTGTGTTATTTTATTTTAAAACTTCTGTTGAATAAAGTCCTAATTCAACTATAGTACTTTCTTTATGTGTTAATCTAATGTCATAATTGTGCCACATATAAACTATTGAGTTTGTTTTTCATGAAGGATAGAAAGTTTTTTTTTTCATATTTTTTCTTATTCCAATATATTTGTTTTATTTATAAATAACTTTGGCTTTTGCACTTGAAACATGATTTCAATGTGTAGTTGGTCTTTGTTGAAGACTTTTTATTTCAATTTTTTTCTTATAATGAACCTTTATAAGAGAATGCATCTACAATAGTTGAATGAATTTTATTTTACCATTTTTTAACAAATGCTTAAAAAGAAAATATCACAAAAGTAAGTAATATTTTGTAATTAACGTATACAAATAGTAAAAAATTAATTTCTCAAACTAATTGCACCATTTTTATTTAGCCACTACCTTGCACTAATCCAAGAGATTTGTTGAATTGCAGGTAAGAAAAATTTGCAAAGCTTATACCCTTAAATTTTTACACTACTCTAAAGTACACAAAATAATTCCACACATATTTACTAACTAGTTATTTAATAAATTATATTAATTTCCTTAATTCATAGTTTTGGATCTGAGTTCTAAAATGCAATGATGAATCTCTTTCTTGAAGTGTTGAATGATCCATTGGAGCAAGAAAACAACTATGCCAACACAGAAACTGCAGCAGCAATAAACTCAAATGAAGTTCAAATCCCTAATGCAGTTCAAATCCCTAATTTGATTGGGAGAGATAAGAGCAAAATGCCAATTACAAATGTGACAAAAATCATGAGAAAATTTCTTCCAAACACTGCAAAAGTCTCTGATGGAGCCAAAGAGATGATTCAACAGAGTGCTACAAATTACATAACACATGTAACAAGAAAGGCCAAGGAGAAGTGCCAGAGTGAGTACAGAAAGATTATGAATGCAGATGACTTGTTATGGGCCATTGAAAATGTGGGCTTTGATGAATACATTGGGCCTCTCAGTACTTTTCTCCAACGTTGTCGCCACATTGAAGGAGGTAGTAGTAATGGGCCTGCTTTTGGGCCTACTTTTGAGCCTGAGCTTAACCCTGTGGAAATGCCCCTTAACGCTGTGGAAATGCCCCACCCTCCTCTACCACCTCCACCACCGCCGCCACTGCCACCGCCACCGCCTCCGGCGGCGGAGATGTTTGACCCAAATGGTGTGAGTGGTTTTATCAACTTTGATCCTTTTTCTCTCTTCCAACAGGATCAGCTGTGAGATGATAATAATCAATAAATAAAGAATAAGTAGCTTGTTTAAAATCAAAGACAATATAGTTGAATTGTCATTCTCATTGTTCAATTAGGGATACAACTATGAATGTTTTTTATATGGGAAAACCAAAGCTTCAAGCTTTGTTTTGGATGAAATAATTTTAGATTGAGTGCATTTATTTTTGTTTACTTTAATGATGATGAATCTCACATTTATAACGGCTATGTTGTTCACCATGAAGTGGCTTGCATTAATATGCTTTGTTTTGAATTGTACTTTGAGGACTTGGTGGGTCAGAAACCAGAGTGACTCACATGGGTTTCAAATTTCAATGATTTCACATCGGAAAATGCTGGATTTTGCTTCTGTCACTTTACATATTTATCATACTTTGACCACTACCTGTTTGATGAAAAAGAAAGGTTTCAAGAAATGTAAACCCCCAAAGTTTCATTTTTCATCAATCTCATTCATGAAAAGTTTTATTACACAAAATAAGACCTTATTAACTGTTTTTTTAGTAGATTGAAAAAAAAAAATGGTTGTCTATGTAGTAAAAGTTGGGATAGGACTACATAGTTTTAAGTTAAATATAAATTTAATCTTTCAGATTATACCCCACTAGTTAAGAAAAATTAAATAAATTTATGAAACCTTTAAGATTTCATTTAACTATACCCTTAAAATTAATTCCTTCTGCAGTTATTTGATTATGATAATTATATAAATTTAATATTCTATTTTTTAAGAAAAAAAATTCAAAGGCTTGTTTAATGTTTTCATTTCAAAACCTTATCTATCAATAATGAACAATTTTAAAAATTAAATGAGTTATTTAATGAATAAATTTTCATAACTAACACTCTTCATCTCTATACCTTTTTTTTCAGACCTTCTAATTCATTTACTTCAAAAATGTTAAAGTAATCCCAAACTTCTCATAATCCACCATCTCTATTAGTTTTTGTCACATATATTCAAATTTTTTAATTCAAAGTAAATTATTAATGAATGATCCGAAAAAACATCACACGTTCATAATAATCTCACTAATATCTAGATAATTAGGTAACTAAATTTTTGCCCACAATCCTCAATCCTTTTCTAATGAACATATAACTTTTGTGACATAATAACAACCTAAGTTGTTATTTTCTTAGTTGTTCTTTTCCACTTTCCCACTTTGCAACTTTGCACAACCGTTATGTTCCCACATTCCCACCCATTCCTTATTTAAATCCCATCACCACTTTCACACTTTCTCTATTTTCCCACATTCATCTTCAATCTTACAACAAAAACACCATGTTCTTAAGAACCACCACCACCACCACCATCTTCTTCATCTTCATCATCACAATCTTCTTCTTTACAACAACAGCAACATCAACTCTTTCTCAGAACAACACAAACTTCTCCTTTTCCTTTCCCTCCTTCACCCTCCGCAACATAACCCTCCTCGGCGACTCCTTCCTCCGCAACGGCCTCGTCGGCCTCACCCTCTCCACCACCGTCCCCGCCTCCTCCTCCGGCACCCTCCTCTTCAACCACCCCATCACCACCACCCCTTCCTTCTCTCTCTCCACCAACTTCACCTTCTCCATCACCAACACCACCACCTCCGCCACCCCCTCCTCCACCTTCTCCTTCTTCCTCAACTCCTCCCACACCCTCCTCTCCCTCCATTTCCACCCCAACCAAAACCATCTCACCCTCGACCTCACCGCCTCCTCAAACTCCTCCATTACTAACTCCACTTCAGTTGATCTCAGCACCGACACTCCCATCACTTCTTGGGTTGATTATCATCATGCTGACAAGAAAAAGCTTCAAGTTTTCTTGAACTGCTCGTCACTAGCCTCTTCCAAGCCTCAAAACCCTGTCTTGAGCGTTGACCTTGACCTCTATGAGTACTTTAAGGATAATCTCTACTTGGGGTTTTCTGGTTCCACGCAAGGAAGCACCGAGCTTATCCAAGTCATGAGTTGGAGTCTGGAGTTTGAGTCAAACTCGCACCCTCTGATCAATGGTTCTAGCAGCCCTTCGAATGTTGCTGTTGAGGGCATTCCTGTTTCTTCTAATTCCACTGAGGGTAGTAAGAATGGTGGCAAGAGATTTTTGTTCGGACTCTGTGTTGCCATTGTTGGTCCTGCTTTTTTCTGTGTGGTGCTTGTGGTTTTGGGGTATTTTTCTTTTCTGAAGTGGCGTGGTTTGAGGAAGAAGAAAGGTTTTGGGACAGTGGGATGTTGTCCAAAAGAGTTTGGTTACAAGGAGGTGAAGTTGGCCACTAAGGGGTTTCATGCTTCAAGGGTAATTGGAAAAGGATCTTTTGGGACAGTGTACAAGGCTTTGTTTGAGTCTTCTGGAACAGTAGCTGCAGTTAAAAGGTCAAGACAGTACGATGGAAAAACCGAGTTTTTGGCAGAATTATCAATTATAGCTAGTTTGAGGCACAAGAATCTGCTTCAACTCCTAGGTTGGTGTGTTGAGAAGGGTGAGTTGCTGCTTGTGTATGAGTACATGCCAAATGGAAGCTTGGACAAGGTACTTTACCAAGAACATGAAGGTGGGAATACTAACAATGTGTTGAGTTGGGTTCATAGGGTTAACATTGCTGTCGGATTGGCTTCTGTTTTGAGTTATCTGCATCAAGAGTGTGAGCAGAGGGTGATTCACAGGGACATCAAAACAGGAAACATATTGCTAGATGGAAGCATGAACCCTAGGTTGGGTGATTTTGGGTTGGCCAAGCTTATGGACCATGACAAGAGTCCTGTTTCAACACTAACTGCAGGGACAATGGGATATCTTGCTCCTGAGTATCTTCAATGTGGAATGGCAAATGAGAAGACTGATGTGTTCAGCTATGGGGTGGTGGTGCTTGAGGTGGCTTGTGGGAGAAGGCCAATTGAGAGAGAGGAGCAAAAGATGGTGAATTTGGTGGATTGGGTTTGGGGGTTGCACTCTCAGGGGAGGATCATTGAAGCTGCTGACAGAAAGTTGAATGGGGAGTTTAAAGAAGGGGAAATGAAGAAGCTTTTGCTGTTGGGGTTGAGTTGTGCTAACCCTGATAGTGCTCAGAGACCTTCCATGAGAAGAGTGTTGCAGATTCTCAACAATGAAGGAGGAGTGTCTCTTGTGGTACCTATAGAAAAACCAACACTTACTTTTTCTTCTGGCTTGCCTTTGAGTCTTGAAGACATTGTTTCTGATGCTGAGGAAGAGTTGAACTCTGGCCAGGTTGTGTGTGAGATCAAGATTGATTGAAGATGCTGAATTTCTTGTTGTTACTGTTATTTTAATTATTCATTTGATTCTTTATTTCTGTATGAACAATGACATTTGTATTTGTTATTGTAATCTGACATATATAGGGTTCATTGGTTGGAGTTCAAGCTATTACATTGAACTTCATGGTGACAATAATGTATTAAGACAGAGCAAGTTTGTTATATATTATACCGAAATGAACTTTGTTTCTGGTCATATATGAGTATTTCTCAAACTTGCTCTCTGAAACAATTGTATTGTCCACTTTCTAGTGAAATATATTCTCTCTTAAATCTTGAATGGTGTTGCAACTTTGGAGTGAAACATGTTCAATGTGCACACAGAAAAATCTGTTCATTAAACAAAACATTTATCATTCCTATGTTTTAGCTTCTGAATCTGACACCAAAGCATCAACATGTGTTGGTGGGTGTATGTTCAATGGTGTGCTGTATTATTTGAATGGTTTGCTGTTCTATGCATTCAGTGCAGGGAACAATTTTTTTGTGACTTTGATGTAGTAAAAAATGGTTATTTGAATGGTTCAATCATCGTATATTGTGCCAAATATTGTGTAGAAAAGTATATATTTGTTATTTGAGATTATGTTAACGTTCACAAAGATTTGGTAACTGATTGATTGAATAATATGTTAATTTGCATTATTGGCAGCATTGACTGGACCCATATGGGATTGACTTATGCAACGGCTATTTGAGGCAAACTCTGAAACTTATCATCACCATTGACTAACACGACAAGAAATAAAGTCACAACAAAAGATTGAGCTGTCCGAAGAAAGAAGTCTCCTAAATTGGTTTGTATTGTTAGAGAAATACCCACAAACAATATAATATACTGAAAAAAAAAACTTTATAAAATTTAATCATTGTAATGGATTTTTTTAACGTGCAACTTTAATGTATAAACACGGTTAAATTTTATGGCTTGGCATTGTAATACTCTGTCTGTATAACCAAAAAAATATATAGATATTTTAAGTATTGCTTTCATAAATCAAACATGTGAAATGAAGAAAAAAAACACAGCATGTGACATTAAAAGCAAATAACGATAAAATGTCACAAATGAAACATTTGCAACGGTCACTAAACAAGGAATGTAAATGGAATCATTGGTGTGGAAAATAGTAGTAATGGACCCCATCACATGACCTTTGTTGTGGAAACTAAGTTTTTTCCATCACACATATTATTGTATTTGTATAGATGTAATGTGCAAGCTATATTAATAAAGCCTAGAAATATCTTTTTTTTATTAAAATTTTTAATATTATATAATGGTATATTAATAGTTATTAGTTTTAATATTATTTGTGTTAAATATGTACAAGAATATATCTAATTTAACCAAATATTTATATAATTTACTCAGAGTTGTAGTTCAATCCTGATTACTATAATTGTGCACACACGAAGTATCTTTAATGTCATAATTCAATTTTTTGACTCATATTTCTCTATTAGGACCAGTTTTTCCCTTTAATATGTACCATAAAAGTTCTGGCGTAAAAAAAAAAACTTTTTTTTAAATAACATAATCTTTTAATATATTTGAGTAAAATTATTTAAAAAGATAGAAACAATTTTCAAATTTTCTTACAAAAAATATAACTTGAAGTTTTCATAAAAAATAAAATGTGGTAAACAGAGAAACTTTTAAAAAATTCACAGAAGAGCATTAATTTACAATTATAAAATAATCACTCATCGATCACTTTTTTTCTCACAAAACAAATAAACTCTCTTATATTAATTAATTTATATTAAAATATTATTAACTATAAAAAAATTATTCTAACAAATAATTAGTAAAAAAGAGCACTACTCACATATACAGTTTCAAAATTAAATTTAAGACAAATTTATTAATATCAATCAATCTAATCACTATGTTTAATCCAATAGAATAGGTAACTGAGTTTCAAAAATAAGGTGATTGAACCTATTACTTTTTGGTTGAATTAGAATTGTAGTAGTTTGAAACAAATTTATGAACATATGAAGCAATATTATATCAAGTTTTGACAAATTGAAGGGAAGAAATTTCTTTTTTTTCTTACAATTTGATGTTATTCGACAGAATAACCACACCACTGACTACAGTTAACCTTCCAAGACACTAAGTGAAAATCTAAGCTGGGTTAAAAAAGTATAGAATTTTCATAGATGAAAAACTATATAAGAAAATTTGTGAGTTTAATCAAATATTCATGATCCTGTAACAGTCAAAAATGGTTACATTTTTTTGATGATACAATACTAGCCCAGTATAGGTTGCTATGTAAAAGTTTAATTAGATATAATATTATATCTTCATCCTGACCTTGTACAAGAAGTCATTAGCCAGAAATCACAAGTTGGCTTCTGCAACACAAGAATCTTCATCCCCATATGGGGAGACTTGTCTCCGAGATGGAGCATTTCGCAATTCATCAATTGTGTTCTGCTTGGTCCTTTCCACATCCTCCATAGCAATATTTACATTACCTCTTACACTTGAATTTTCATGTTCTTCGGCCCCCAATACTACCTTTTCTGGCAATTTGGTCTTCCACTTTATACCAACTGCCTTTGCCTGATCAGCAAACAGACATTCTGATAAGGGTGAGCCACAAATTTCTTTATAAGTACCATAATTAACAGCACATGTATTTCCACCTTCCAAAAGTTTTGACAGTGGATGCAAAACCAATAGTGCACCATCACTTCTCTCTAAGGTGTTCTTCAATAAAAGAAAATCAGAAACTAGTTCTGTTTTGCTAAACTGAACGAATACTGCAGTTGCATCCAGGTGGAAGACAGAAACTATAGAAGTTGGTCCAAATACTTTAGATATGCACTCTCTTACTTCAATTGCCTTCAGCGTAGAAGGAAATCCCCAAATAATAACAATGTTCTCAAACAAAATTGTTGGGTACCGCTTCCTGAGGCTATGGCTGGGTGAAGAATCCGCAACCTTATTACCAGTACTTAGATCAATAATGTCCCCATGCATCCAACTAAGATATAAACGATTAACATATTTCTGTAGTTTCTCGTCAAGGGCTAATTGTTTTGAAGAATCGTGGAGTTTGTAATCAATACCTAAATCACTGCATAACTGGGCAAAGATGCATCCAGTCATGAAGGCATCATATCCTGCCGCATGCTTGCCTCCAGGGTTCCAGCTGGATGATCTGCATATATACATCTAATGTTGGTACGGGGAAGTACTTTTATCTAAAGAGAGCTTGGACAAAATATGAAATGCAAGAGAACAATACTTAAAGAAGACAAATGGGACACTAAATCATTAGACTTAGCAGTCCAAATTCTGAAGCAATCATATCAAGCTATGTGCAGACATATGTAGACGACAAAAAGTCACAAGGGAAATTAAAATGTTATCTACCATTGAACAGCATAGTTCCCACATACCATTATTTATAATATTACCTACCATTAAATAAGAGAGAGAAAAAATGTGTCTACCTTTTAGTTATAAACTTTGCATTCTTGGAGTATGCATCAAAAAAAGAAAAAATGTATAGAAAAAAGGAAAGAACTCTGTCATGTATGAAAACTGTTGAAAACTAATAGTTGAAACATAAACTCAACTGTCATCAAAAAAAGAGTCGCTGATATTGCAGCATTAGATTGATAAATTTAAATCACAATAACCAGGCCAGGACTAAAAAAAGCAGAGACAAACCTCACATCATCAACTTCAACGTCCACTTTCACATGTGAGAGTGAACCTAGATAACTGGTTCTTGAGCCAGCTGCAATTTGTGGGCAAAATGAAGTGAATGCAGCTGCCAGTGATTTTCTGGATCTTTTCATCTTTTCCTGGAGCATAAAATTAGTGTTCAGAAGTATCTTGGTGTCAACAATGTGCGGAAAGCACTTGTTAACTGAGGTAACAAACTCTTCAGGAGTACCAGGAAGAGGGCCTATAAATTTGCTGTAGACATGAGCAATATCTGTATGACGGAATGGTATATAACATTTTAGTGTTGTGTAAAATTAAATAGCTTCTCAACGATTCAGAAAGTCGTTGTTACCTAGAAAACAATTGTGACCAACAATCAACTTCTGTTCCGATGAAAGGAGATCAATAACGTGGCGAAGTCCTACAGCACCTTGAATTTTCATCTTTTCTACGCCGAGATTTTCTTCTTTCACTTTTTTCTGTGAGATTAATTGAAGAATTTAATAGGTGGCTGTGGTATATCAATAAAACTCTGCTACCACATTATATTTTAGCTTTCTCTAATGTTAGACCTAGACATAGTATACCAAATTATATACTAACAAAGCACAAACATTATTTTTTTAAAATACATTAGCATAAACATATTAATTTTTTTAATATTAATTGTGTGCAATATCACTATAATTAGGGTTAAGCTTTGTTTTAAGAAAATGCTCAGTCATTTACAGTTTAATAGGTGGCTGTGGTATATCAACAAAACTCTGCTACCACATTATATTTTAGCTTTCTCTAATGTTAGACCTAGACATAATATACCAAATTATATACTAACAAAGCACAAACATTATTTTTTTAAAATACATTAGCATAAACATATTAATTTTTTTAATATTAATTGTGTGCAATATCACTATAATTAGGGTTAAGCTTTGTTTTAAGAAAATGCTCAGTCATTTACAGTCTGAACTAGAAATGAAGGATAATATTAGGTCCATTCTTTCAATGGTAATCAAAAGACATAGATCACCACCATCATTATTTCTAAAGTGCAGAAGGAACAATTATATTGAATTCCAATGTAAAATCACATGTGACAATTTAAAAGGAAACGAAACAATATCAAGATTTATTACCAGAAGTAAGTTTAACTCATCCTTTGAGTCTGTATACACAACTAAATGCTGTAAACCGGAAGCCTCACTGTTTACACTGATATAAGAAAGATCTTTGAATTGTTTTCTGATGACCTGAAAGTATTTAAACTAATAGTCAGAAAAACTCAGCACAAACTTCATAGATGTATAGTACTGCTACGTCTTGAGGAAAAGAATACTGATAAATGACACAATCAAATACCAATATGAAAAGAAACAAAAATGTGAACGTATCATTTAGGGCACAAAATATATAAGCATTACCGACTGAATCAATTTAAGCTGGTGAGAGGTGAATCCATTAAGGCTAAGAGCCGGATGCATCTCAAAAAAAATCTCTTGAAATTTTGAGTCCCCTGTAATTCCTTGAATCTGGTCTTCTAGATTTTGCTCATGTAATAACCCATCACGCCATCCACGGAATTTGTTTTTCATTCGTGCAGTGAACAAAATGTCTGCTGCACTAAGCAACGGCATGTCCCTGACATCTTTTAATTTATAAATGTCTGACCACTCACTATCATGTGCAGAATTCAAACTCCTTAAGGCTTCCCTTTCTTGTTCTCTGGATAAATAAGATATTCCTGACAGTTATCAAGGGTGAAAATTCTCAAACCATAGAAACCATAAATGTCATGATGAGGTTACACGTGCAATCAAATACCAATCTTATGAGTTAGTGACAGAAATGGAAGATCAACCAACACCAAAACATCACCAGCAATTCAACTATGGTGGCTACTGGTTAAGGGTCATAGGCCTTCGTCATCTTTAATGTCCCCATAGTTCTATAATTTCCTATAACTCTAAAAACCATATATAAAGAGCACTTCCAGTTTGCAAATAAGCTAAAGAGTAAAATCGCAGAGCTCTATGAACATTACCTCTTTTTCCATTGAACCACTAAACATCTAGGCTACAGGCCTAGAAATGAAACACGCATATCTTACTTTTTCCATGTATAGAAATAAAACATCCAAGGACAAACTCCTTTCTTCCATTAGCTTAACAGTTAGTATCAAATGCAATTCACGAAATAAAAGGAACACTAAGCAACCTTCGTGTATGCAAGCATTAAAATCAAACTGGTATTTAGCCAAGAAATCCATCGAAGTAGTCTGCCAGAGAAATTCATCGCACGGACCCAGACCTGCATGCTCCTGTCGAGGAAAAACATAGAAACTGTGCCTGCCAAGGAGCAATTCTCTATTCAAACCAGCCTTAAAAATAATGTACAAATATACTTAGCCTACAAATAATCCAACGCAAAAATCACCAACAGAACTAATACTATAAAAATTTACAGTCCAGATAGAATGGATGAAAGAACATACGGATACGCGACAAAGGAGTGATTTGAGGAATCCCAACGGAAGGGGCAAACGCCGAATTGAACAATGGCGAACTTGGTGGCGGAGTCTCGGACTTTGAGGTAGCGCACGTCGGAGCGGTCAAACTCGAAGGACTCACGCCAGGGAGCGCTGGTGATGCCGCTCATCTCGAGGTCGATGGCCACGAAGTCCGACGACCGGACGTGGCGCCGGAGCTCCGCCAGCGACGGTTCGAAGTTTGCGGTGGTCACCGTCTTCAAAGGAAATGCCGAATCGCATTGCGTGGGGGTGGTGGGGGTGGCGGGGGATAGGGCACGTGCAAGCACACGTGAGAGTGACGGTGAGGGAAGTTTGTATGGCTTCATTGTTTGTGCTGCATTTTTTGGGTCAGAGGTTTAGAAGAGGGATAACGGAAAAGAATAGAGGAAGGCGCAGATCTAAACCGTCGTCGTTTTGCCTGAGGGGTTACGATTCGTCGTTTGGGCATGGGCTAATTTTTTGGATCGGCCCAGCATACTTGGATCGAGGACAATTTCTTTCAGGCTTTTTCTTCGTGAACCCCGTGATTACTACCTACACCGCATATTAATTGCAAAAAAGCTAAAATTCCTTCTTGTTGTACCATGCCACCTCTGTCGCTCCCACTTCTTCTAACTACACCTCCCTTCTTTATCATAGTTGCACTCTTGATAAGTTTGTTCTGAAAAGTTAATTCTATAACGTATTAAAATATATGTTATGTGTTTTGAAAAGCATGTTCTAAAAATTTTATTTCATAAATCTTGTCCCCAAATTTTCAAAAGCTTGTTTTGAAAGATTTCTAAAATAAATAATTCAAAAATGACCTTTACGGATGGAAAATGTCATCTAAATTATACGGATACATTTAAAAATTATAGGATGAATGAAGAAAAAGCCTTTCTTTTAACACTTCATGCTGTCATACCTTCTTTTGTATTTACACTAGTATACTTGTGTAATGCACCAAATTTGTTAATGTTTTAATAATAAAGTGGAGAGATATTGGATTAATATTTAATATTTTTATAATCAACACATGAAGGAAAGATAAAGCAAACAAAACATATAATTTTTACCAAAAAATATTGTTCTTATTATTGTTAACGTATGCAAAAGCCTTGAAATATTTAAATTTAAAATATCAAAAACTACTGTTATTGTTTAGAAAAAACTATATATAGTTTGACAAAGACAAATGTGAAAAGTTAATTTGTTAGAAAGGAAATATCCTTCAAATATGTTATTCGATTGAAGAATCCTAAGTTTTTACAATAAATTGCAAAAGAAAATTTAACCACATAAAAAAATGGAATCCAAAAGAAAAATGATAAAGAGCATAACCTTATGTCATATTTGCGAAGGATTTCAAATTCATATACATAATGCTCGATGTAAAACTTTGTTCTTTTAAAAACAAAAACTCAGTCACGGTAAAAGGATAGTGCAAAGCTTCTTTTCGAAAAACTCGTTTCTCCTCTTAAATCTCAACTTGTTTTTCAACCTTTCTTATTCAAATTTCATCGCTTTTGTGATCGAAGGTTGGGGTTCCGATCATCATGAAACCCTCTTCAAATCCAATCGAACAAAATCTCCATTTAAGTAAGTCAAAATTCTAGGTCCTTCAATACCTAATTTATTTTGGAAACATGCGATTTTTTCTTAGATTGCATATGACCCCAAGGTCCTTGTTTTCACTCTTTGCGAATTTGTGGTATGTATGGTTCGATATGGTCATCTTTACGTTGTCCCTAGGGGTAGAGCTTTCGCAAGTTTAGAGACAACCTCGAGGTTCTTAGAGTTTTTAGTTGTCTTTGAAGGGGGGAAAGCTAATTTTGTGTTTTTTTATATGTTGTGTTTGTTCTAATTATTAGTTATTGAATGTAATTTGGATGCTATGATTTTTGAATTGTGAATTATAGCTTACTCTTGTCTACACTATGTTTCAATTGTTGAACTTGTTTGATGTTATGAAATTTCATTAAAGTGGTTGTATGCATAGAAATTATGGTATGTTGTTGTCCTCAAAAGCCTTAGTGAGAGTCTTAAATTAAGTAGAATGACACAGATTGAGTTAAAAAATTCAAGATTTTAAGTGTGGGAACATTTACCAAGTGGAAGTAACTTACGAAGTGTCAAATTACACAAATTAAGCTCAAAGAGGAATGTTTTTCTGCTCTGGTATAACATTGGGTGACATTGATATTGTTAGGTGCAATCCAGATAGTGAACTCACTGACTTGTTAGTGTTGTGCGCCACTTCTAGGCCGCTAGGCGCCACCCTTTTTTCAACCTTGAACAATCTTTTGAAAATTGTGATTCTCATTTCGTTAATCGTCAGATAAAGCTACAATTTTAATAGTGTGTCCTAGGCACAAAGTTCTTCACTTTGACTAGTCAAATCTTGAATTTGTTGTCTGTAGTGAGAGCATTTTTCTTGTAAGATTCCCTTATATTAGGTTGTTGACAACTCTGAGCTTTGTTGCTTGTTCGTTGCATAACATTTTCTTCAGCTATCCAATTAATTTGATTCTTTTTTCGTTACGTTCCCAACTCAATTATATTTAATTTGAATATAAGAACATAAATTTTGAACGCTTGCATAACCTATAGTTTTATTTCTAAAATCCCAAATAGTTTGTACCTATGCTGTTAAGTTACAATTTTGCATATTTAAATACTTGTGTGAGAATGTGCAAATTAATTTGGGATTCAATAAAAGCTTATGAACCATTTGGGTGATATAGGGATTGTAAAATATACATATATATATATATATATTATTTTTATTTGAAGGGAATTATGTGAAATGCCAATGATGTGTTGTGTTGCGAATGATGAATGGTTGGGGAATAAGGATGTTGTATGTTTTAGTGTGATGAGTTGAGTTATACAAGATAAGTATGATGAATTAAGTATGTGATTGAGGTAATTCCAAGGGTCTCGTGGGGAGATTCTATGATAGTTGTTAGGAATCCAAGTGTGAGTCTAAGTCCCACATTGACCAGAATTGAGAAAGTAGAGCACTATATAAGGATAAAGACTCATAAACTCATTGCCTTAAGGTTTTGGGTTGAGAGTGGTGTCAGTGTCTTATGTGGTTAGGCTTATATCTTATTGGTGTTGTTCTCCCCAGTGAAACCCCCTCTGTAAAACCTGACAAGTTTTCCTTTAGTGTATGCATTGATGTAAGCAGTTAGTAGGTATATCCTGATACTCTAATACCCATTCAAGACTCATGTACAGTATAATGGGTGTCGAGCAATATTTTTTTTATCACCACAAGTGCAAAAACCACCACGAATCGTACATTAATGCCTAAATCTAGGTACTTGAGTCTAGAGTGTCTTGTGTATGGTGGGTTACTTTATATTATGCTTTAACACATCCCTAAAGTTTCTCAATTGCCCAACAATCACAAACTAATTATAAGTTTAGCACATAAACCTTCCAATTTCAAATGGAACTAATTCAACTAAAATCCAACTAAATTAAGTAATCATCTATATAACCAAATTTGAATGGACACATACATTTAACTATAGGGTAAAGAATGAGAGAATCAATGTAAACTTTATTCATTGTCAGTGAATCTAATAAGGCGATCTTTGATGACAAATAGAAGGAATTCAAATTGTTTCTCTTATGAGCAGCTTTAATGTCAACAACAAAGTCTATGAGTAAATTCTAGTTTGTCAGGGTCAACCATTTTCCAAATTCATAATTGACAGAATATAAACAAGTGTATCCTTATATTTAAAATTAACCATATGATTCAAGCCAAAAAAAATATCTAGAGTAAAATTTGAAAAAAATATACACCTGTAGGAAGTTCAATAAATGAGTTTGATAGGTCCAATAATAAAAATTGAACCAAAATAATATATTTTATGGAAACTTCAATTAAGAGGGAAAATTATGATTGGTAAAAGTCGTGGAGGGTGGAGGGTAAGAAAAGAGAGATGGGTGATGATGTAATAATGTTGTTCAATATAGAAAACTTGCATAAATAACAAACAATTGCATTAGTGTTGTTGTATTTAGGTTATTACTATATTCATAAATAAAAATATTTAGTCATATCATATTTAACACACAAACAATGCTATATGATAATAAAATAATAGAATAATTAAAACACATTATGGGATGGATGAGTTAGTCCATTCTTTGACTCATGTATGTTATGAGTTATGTAAGGTGGAGCAATACTAAATGACTACTTAAGTGTTCAACACCTTACATTCTTATCCCTATACATAAGTTGGTAAGGTATCATTTTCTAATAGGAAGTCTTAATCACTTCTATTATTGTCAATTTGAACTTATTTGTTATGTTCCACATAATTTGTTACTAAATATTTCAAATCATTTTTTTTCCATTATATTTATCATATTAATGTTAATTAAGAAAGAGTTTCTATAAAAAATGTGTTACTCAGATTTATAGTTAATATTAGGAATCCATGTATGTTTAGAAAGTTTAAATTACTAATTACCTATATCGTATGCTCTTAATCTAAAAATATTGAGCCTGTTAATAAAAAAAACTTATTATTATCTCATATTAATTCAATAACATTTTTTTAATATATACTTATAATTTAATTAAAAGCAAGCAAATTCATATAAGAACCTAAATTTAGTATTATATATATTTTTTATCCATAAACATTAGTTCACATCAACTTACACTTATTGTTGAATAACTAAGTCAGACTCTTAACATAATTTAAATCAACATAAACTTGATGTAAAATATAATTTAAATAAGAAAACATAAATAGAATTATACGACATAATTTAAACTAGACAAAAAGTAGCTTAATTTAAACAAGGTAAGAAAATTTAAACATTATTTATCACAAAGTAAAGAGGTTTAGAGGATTATCCATCAACATAATCATTGAAATACGAAAAATCAATGCTGAATTCCACTCCTTGTTTACATTCAATAATAGTTTAGTTGTTGAGTTTTGGTGAAGCTTGCAAAGGGGAAAGTTGATTTTAAGTGCCAAATTACCATTACTTTGGGCTATTTGTCTTTTTAATTGAGAAAAAAAAAAAAACTATTGGAGGAGAGTGTATTAAGCAGTAGGTATAATTAAAAGAAGAAATAAATTATTTTATTTTGTGTACTTTGAATGATTAAAATAGGGTTTGTAACTCTTTTTCCCATGTGCCTTAACATGTCATGGTTTTTTTTTTCTTTTTTTTATGATTACCATAAAATGAAAACATTTTGGAATGATTTATTATGGGAAAATTGTATTAATATTTTGGAGTGGGTTTCTTATCCATACTAATAATATCACACCTTCTATTTTCGTGGGTCTCAAAAGGTTTTTCATAGTTTTTTTTTTACTTATACATTAGCCATAATAATTATTTTCTTAAAAATTTAATTAATAAAAAAGGAATTTTATTAAAATATTTTATGGGAGAATTTAATTATTTTAATCATATTCATGAATTAAAAGTAAATTTTAGATTTTCTAACTAATATTACATGAAGTTTTAATTGACAAAAAATGTTATTTTATTGTATTTGAAATTCGATGCCAATAAAATATTAAATAAGTAATAATTATTAATATGGATATGACATTAATGAAAAAATAGAATTCAATTACAACTTACTTGCTGTGACAATATAATTCACCCCTGTGATTGACACATTTATAGAATTAAGAAAATTTTCTATATTGATTTAAATTATAATTAGTAAATGTGCAAAATTACAAAATATATATATAAAATGTTATGTTTATATGGAGAACTTCTATGTGCAAAATTACAAAAATATTAATTGTTTCATTTTTCCTTCTTTCCCTTTAATTCATTCATTGTCTTCATATTCCACCTCATGAAGAAATAAATCCATACCGTATATAATCTTACATCATAAACTACTTCAACTAGAAATATAATTCAAAATTTTCTCATACTTAAAGTAATATCCTTCAACAAAGTAGCAAATAATAATTTAAATTTCCAAAAAATAATTACAGTTAATATTTAATTATATTTCAACTAAGATTTTTTTTTTAATAAATCGTCCATGTGTGAAACCCTCATAACATCCAAATAAAAAAAGCTGGCGAGTATGGAATACGTTAAAGAAATTAAGATGAAATCTATATCATTAAAGAAAATGAATCTTAAAATAGATTTAAAGGTTTAATTATAATAACTGACATAGTGCTGCTGTAATAACATGATATTCATATCATAATATAGTATTAGATTAGCTTAATTATAAGAGAAGAAATAAAATTACAAAGGATGCATCTAATAATTATGATTAAAATGATCACATTTTCTTAAATTGAAATACACTCATCAACATTAATGAAGCATAGTGCATTTAGATTTGCTTAATTGAAAAGGTATCTTTATACGCTCATCATAAAAAAAGTGACCAACTCAGAACCAAGAAAGAAAACGCATCGAAAAAAAGAACGCAACGGCACCTCACGCCGTAACCGTTTGCCAGCTCATTCTTCCGTTCCTTTCCCCAAGCCACGTCAGCAATGACGCTTATTCTAACGGCATCTGTTTGTCCCCGCGGAACACGTAACGACGTTCCGCCAATGGCGTTACGAACTCCGTAAGGCCCACTTTCGGCCCAACCCCAAGTCACAACAAGGTCTTCTTCCTCTTCTTCTGCTACAGCTTCTATCTCTCTTCTTCATCGTCATCGCGCACTTTCTCTCTCCAACATTCTCTCTTTTTATCTCTCCCACTCTCTTTTTTTCTCTCTCAGAATTTTCTTCTCTCTCCGATTCCTCTTATTAATTCCATTTTTCTCGTTCTTCTTCTCTTCCCTGAAAACACCTCCTCGTAGTATTGATGTCGGTATGTGTTGTTCTCTCTCTATCTTTGTTGTTTTTGCAATGATTTGTGTTTTCTCAATTGATTTGATTTTCTCTCTGATCATTGTATTGAGCTGTTGTATGCGATTCCTCAGTAGTCGTTGATTCGCGTTTTCCATATTGTTTTTTTGTTAATTTTACCCCTTTTCCGCTATATTTTTTTGTTTGTTCTCTCCTTTTTTGTTTTACATTTCTGGATTTTGATGCTGTGATCCTTCTTCGATTATTTGAGTTTTGGTTTCGTGTCTTTGAATTATTCGGATTAGCATGCTTTTAGTCTTCCGTGGAGCTTGTGTGCCTTTCTGATTCGATCCTTGTAGGTTGTGTGCTAGAGTTGAATAGTCTTGGGATGTTGCTGCTGAGTGGTGGTTAAGTAAATATTTTAGATATTTTAGTTTTGCCTTTAATTTTGTTTTTGAATATGTGGTTTAACTGTTATATTCTTTCTATTTCTATATTTGGATCACCGAGTGCTTTGGTTGATTTCTTTTCTACTAACTTCTCAATCGTGAAGGCTGTTATTGCTTATCAGTATCGGAATTCGTAGATCGGAGGTGTTGTGATTTCTAGTTGATTTCCTTTTTCTTTTGAGTGGGTTAAGTTACTGTATTTTCAGTTGTTTTGTTCTGGCACAACATGGCCTTTTCTGAATTACTATCTCATGGTTTGTTGTATTTTTTCCTCCTGTATTTTTTCATGAATTACGACATGTGCACTTCTGTTCTTGTTGCTTAAACAACTTGGCCAGAGGGCTTTTTTTTTTTCTTTTAGCGAATAATAGAATTTAATCAGAAAGGGCGATAGGGAAGTTTATCACTTGAAAATAAGTAATCCGAGTAAAGGAAACGAGAGTGCTAAAAAAACTAACCATAGAAAAGTGAAAAGGAGCTAGGGAAAACTAGACAAATAACTAACAAATTGTCAATTTCAAAGAGCCCTACCCTGGTTGATGTTCACAGAAGGTATAGATTATAGAATTTGTTCCAGTTTCCTAACTAGCAGGACAAATCCAATATTTTCCATGGATGCCCAGTTTGCAAACTACAGATATTAAATCAGTGGGCAGCGAAGGAATGAATGACTGTTAGTATACGGAAAAACCAGAAAGTAGAGGGAACACATGTGGTTTGTGGACGAGCTGCAAATCATATGTAATTAGTTATACCAAGAAAGCTGTTCAAATTAAAAATGAGGACTTGACCTAGTGGGAGTGGTGTATCATGGATAAGCAAAAAAGTATTGTAATTAGAACCAATCTATCTGGAGATTGAATAAGAATTCGGAAGAACAATTTTTGTGAATAGACCTCAGAATTATCCACATGGCATCATGTCTAGCATTTAGTTAAATTTCTCTGTTTTTATGTGTTGTGTTTGATCTCCGTTCTTCTATTCTTAATAAACACCCATATAATCTATACTAGTATTCACATCAAACATTTACAGTAGGCAGAAAACCTATTATATTATCAGCTTTCTGTCTAGAGTTTATAATTATCATGTCCAAAAGAATCTTAAGGAATTAATTCAATGCATTTTAGTCTTTATTTTGCATTGGCTAATCTAATTATCACACAGGAAAAGGGTCGGCCACTACCAAAATTTGGCGAATGGGATGTCAATGATCCAGCCTCAGCTGAGGGGTTCACAGTGATATTTAATAAGGCAAGGGATGAAAAAAAGACAGGTGGCAATCCTGAGTCACCAGCAAAGACTGCCGCTGATCCTCACAGCAAACCTGCAGTAGATCCTGGGAAAACTCAGACTGTAAGATGTTGTTTAGTAAACTTCTCTCACTAACCTGACACACAAATAACTTTTTTTATTCATAATCTAACCATGGCATGTTTTTGCCCATCTACAAGAGTAAGTTTAACCTTGCAAAAAAATGTTGATTGTGATGTGTGTTCACCATGTGCCATATATATATGCTTGTTGTGTTTTTTGCATGAATTGAGAAACTGTTGGACGGCAAAGTAACTCCATATATATGTTGACAAGATGTGCATATGCTAGACTAATCTGGCCTACTTAATCCCAGATGTATTGAAACCATGATTTTTAGTTTGAGTTATAACCTTGGCTGGGTTTTCTTATCAGTTTCTAGTATTTCACTCTTGCTTAAAATATATTTGGTCTTGTATCAAACTCTGATTAAGATGAAATTAAAAAGATTAGATTGTCCAAATCCAAAACAAAAGAGGAAAAGATGTGCGTATATTTTATTTGGACTAATAATTTGTCTATGGTTGGCCAGCCAGCACTGATTATTTGTGAACCTTTGAAATGAAGTATGTTTGAGCAGATTGCTCAGAAATTGATCTGCATTAGATTGTGGTAGGTTTAGATAGTGATACTGAGATGTTATTAAGATGTGGAGCAGTCAAATTTTAATCCAGTCAGTTTATTTGTGATTTTCTCCTGATGAATGATTTTACGTGGTTTCAGAAAAAATGGTTTTGCTGCATGCAACCTTCTGCCGAATGACAGATAGCAATGGTTGCTCCTTTGAAAAGCCTGAACAGGAACAATGTTTATGTGTAACTAGCTTCACAGTATTTTCTCAAAGATAAGGGCTGTAGAGCCATGAGCGAATTCTACGGAATTTATATTATGTGCTGTAAAAGTGAGCTGCAATGGGGTAAAGGGAAGGAGACAAACTATTATTTGTGTGTGTATCAGTGTTGTGGTTTATTATTAGGAGCTGGGGTTGCTTCCTGTTTTGCCTTGTCTTGCGCTATGAGCTAGAGCGTTGCTTGTCACATTGTATTGCTTGTATTATCAAACAAATCCTATTTTATGAACTCATTTTATTCCCCTTTGATTTCGTTCCTCCGATTGATCAAGTTTTATATCTTGCTATTTATTACAACAATCTGGTATGTGAGTGTAGCCTATATATAAAGGCCAACAAAATTGATTCTAAACAGTAGTAGTAAGCTTTCGTTCAAAGAGGCGACGAAGAAGATAAACTTGGAGGGCGCTGGCCCCCATTAGTGCTGCCGATTCAAGTAGCGCCTTGTGAAGCGTTCTCGAGCTCATTGCACTGCCTACTGTAATTGCAAGTCAACAAATAAATTCAAATCTTAGATATGTTATCTGCATCCACGCTAATCAGGTCTATAGACATGAATCCAACAAATTAAACCAATAGAACCTCAACATGATACGAGATGTACCTATTGCCTGGCGTTCTGTCTGAGCCTCAAGCCAATGCTGTTCATACTGAATGTTGAAAAGAGCTTGTTCTAACTTTAGTATCTCTTCAAACAGAGGAGTTAAATGCTCTGCAAAGATCAACATGTGAACACTCACCAATTAAGGAGGGTCCACAGTTGCAGAAATGTATGAAATTGATTAATTAGTTCATGTATGTCTCACCATCTTTTGCATGATGATCAGAAAACTCAACGTGGTTACTGTGGACATCAAAATCAATTGTTTCATGATAGGGAGACCTGTTGTTGAAGCAGAAGCGATACGGTCCGGTGCTTCGAGCCACAAATTCAAATATTTCACTTGTCATGTCAAGAAAATCCCGAATTGGTTCACCACCAGGTCCCCTCACCTGAATATCCAACAAAAGCTATTGTGTCAACACTTCATTTCTCAACAACTATAATGCAAACAGACAGGACATGTAATAATTTCTGGTAATTCACAATTTTGTTCTCACATGTCAGAATCGTAGATAATACTTATTGAGAAAACATTTTCACCGAAATATCTTTGACAGTGCTTACCTCAAGGTCTACACCATCATCAGTATATTGCCAAGATGCATCAATCTTGATGACAACAAATGAAGCATGAACTCTATCCCCTTCGTACTGAACATTATGAGAGAAACAGTCACGTCTGTCAATCACAAATCTGATCCCAAGCACTGCATTCATGCTGCAAAAGATTACCATTGCAGTCGCAAAATTTGATAGCCCTACCTTCATCTCTATCACCACCTTCATTCACACATATTCAACAAGACTCAAGTGAGTAAGCTTAAAACTTTCTTTGCACTTCCACCATTGCCATCATAATTTTTTCATCCATTAGTTTTTGAAAAGCCACATTGTTTGATATGATGAACTGGTCCTTTGATTTCCATGATTTTCACATTCATCATAGCAACTTCTAAAACGTACAACAATGGATATCTCTCGAAAATGAATTCCAAATTAAGAATTTAACCATTCAATCAACGGATCTCATAACAATCAATCAACATGATTAGAAACATACATGCAAGGATCAAATTTGAAGAATGTTACCTTCTTTTATCAATATTTTGCTCCCAAACGAATTTGAAAATTGTAGGATTGTACGAGGAAAAGTTATAGAGGAACGCAAACGGGTTTTTGTTTTGTGGAGCAGTTTTGAAAGTTCGAGGTCTAAGTTTTTAACGATTATGTGAATCATGTTCGAATTTAGACGACACGTGTTGGACTATAATGTAGGAGGAGATAGGAATAGGAGATTGTAAAGTATTGATATAACATAATAAGAAACAATGAATCTATACCTATATATTTATATCTATATATAAGAGATATTTTTTTTGTCTATATCTATATATAACAACAATGATATTTTGACACAATTATTTGACACATGTGGCTTTTTTAAATATAATTTTCAATAATTTTTTTAAGTTACTGACTTAGACATTTGTTGTCCACGCTGGAATCCCAAATTGAACCAAATCCCAAATTTTTGATTGCGCAAATGAGGTGTGAATTGAACCCAGGAGAGCAAAAAACCTAGGTCGCGCCATTGTCTCTCTTCTATCAAACGTGCTCCCTTCAATCGTCATTCTCATTCTTTCAATACCATTCTATATTTCAAAATCTGAAATAGAGATTTATATTAAAACGTCTCTAGATTAAATATAAATATCCTAAATTAAAAAGCAAATTTGAAAATTTGAAGTTTATTGGGAGCTTGTTGAAACTATGGAAGTTGAAGAAGAAGCTGCTTTTGTTTGATTGTAGTAGTTCATATGCTATGTTATTGTTTGAATAAGAAATTTTTTCAATGATCATCTTCTACTAATTTCTCTTATTTTAATTTGCAAAAAAAATATTTAAAATTAATATATATTGAGCAAATTCCACTTATCACCATTTTAAGTTTCATGAATCTGCATAATTATTTTTCTTCAAGGTTTACATTAATATCCCTCATGAATAAAATTAAACGGTGTACCATTATTCAAACAGTTAAAAAGTTAGTGTAATATGTAATGATCTTGGTATATAGTGTTTTTTAAACCATTAGGTTAAATACAGGGGAGAAAATTGTGTATTTTGTAATACTGAATGACAAATACAAATAAAAAAGGTCAAATTGTTCATCACTTGAATAAAAAGGCACAACACTACTGGTGAATTGTCATGATTAGGGTACACATTTTCTAAATTATTTCAGTAAAAAGTAGAACTTTGTAAAAATCAAGAACATGAAAACTAAAACTGAAAATATGAAACATCTTAACTAAGGGAAATAAAGAAGGCACATGCAGCTAGAGCCAATCCTGTGGATTTTGCTGCAACGGAATTTGGTAATCTTCCCTCATCTTTTCTTAGGAAGAGTCCTTGGTACACAGGTAGATTGATGAGAACCAAAACCCCACTAAGAAGAACTTGCAATCCCATTGCATCAAAAATTCTGAGACCCTCTTCATTGATGAACACTTGCTTGAAGAACATGCCAAGAAGGCAAAACAAATTGAGCAATGCAAGTGTTGCTAGCAGAGTGAGCATTGGGGATGGGTTTCCAAACTCCATGATTTCTTTCTCATATCGTTGGGAAACTTCTTCTTCTGCTACCTTTGCAGATACTACAAAGCTTGATTCTTGAAAGCCAAAACACTTCAAGATCGTATCAACAAAAGCAAAGACGTAAGAGCTTGTTCTCTTGTACAGCCATATCCGTAGCTCATTCCACCAACCCTTTATCGTGCCTCCTGACCACAAAAACTCCATCAAGCAATAAGAGGAATCGCCAAGAATCACATATGCAAAAGGTATGAACCATGGACTTGACATCTGATCAATGCAACAAGGTAAAATTGTGATGCCATGTCAAAAACTAAAAACACAAACATTCACATGATTTTATCTAATATCTTAAAAGAGAGATTCAGTCCTGTGAATAAGGTCTCTCACATCACATTCATACCTGTGGAAACAAGGGAATGCCTTTGAGGAGATAGAGTGAAGGGATGATGCAATAATATAGAGTTGGCCAACTTAAAAACACCCATAGGTTATAGTAACAATATGCCATTTGGAGGCCTGGACTGATGAATCCATAAGCATACCATGCAGGACTGTGCTTGGAAAGCAAAATTTGAAAGCATCCTTCAGACCATCTCTTATGCTGAACTAGTGCTTGTGGCAAGGTGTTTGGAGCTACACCTAAGAATGCTCTCTTTTGAGGATTATAGAACACTGATTTCCATCCTCTGCATTTAATAGACAATCCTGTCATAACATCCTCTAATGAACAACCATATAGCAGTCCCATCTGCAATCAAATATTCATATATCTTCAATAGATTAGCCATTGTTACACTATTATAGATAACTTCTTTGTTATCGTGAAAAAAACTATATATCTAAATTATGTATTAAGAAAGTGATGTTTATTTTCTTAAAAGTTGACTTTAAGCCTAATTCAATCTTACAAAATTAACTTGTTAGACGAGGTTTTCATCCACTTATATATTTTAAATTCAACTTATCTCTAGTTAATGTAAAATCTCCAACATACCCCACCGAGACATATGCATCTCGAGTGTGAGACTAGACATTAATAGGTGTCCAACAAACAAAAAATTTTAGTAGGATAAACTTTGAATGACTTTGATACCATCTTAAGAAATAGACTCTAAGCCTGACCCAATCCAACAAAATTGGCTTGTAAAATGAGGTTTACACCTACTTATATACTCTAAATTCATCTTATTTCTAGTTTATATTGTATTTCCAAACACATTTATTTATTAATTTTAAATATGATACAATCGCTATCACAAGGAGAAAGAATGTGACCTCTTTTCCCCATAAAGTGTTTTTCTCAAAGGTACAACTAGCAAGAGCCTTTGATTGTTCTTCCCGTTCATCCAAGCTTGCTTCTTTCATATCACCAATATTTTTGTATTCATTCCAATCTTTCTTGTATCGGTGACTGAGCTTTCTCCCACACAGTATCTCTCTTCTGTGAAAGCAGCCAGTTCCAATATACAAAGGCCCGCCAAGTGAATCCAAACCATGGAAATCCACCTTCAATGTTCAAAATTCAAACCATCACAAACTTTCATTTAGGTAATCTACATAGCAGAGTGCCCTTTTGTCAAAGAAAACAATGCAAATTAATCATGAACAACTTTGGTTTGATAAGCAAAAATCATCAACTAATTTACCTCATAAACTACTCGTAGAGCACCACCATATAGATCATTCTTCGTTATATTCTCAAAACACTGTGGAGTCTGCACATAAGCAATCTCATGACCCTTATCTTCGTCCATTAAGAAGCAGAGAGCATCCCTTAGAGATTGAGAATTGTTTGAGTACATGTCACAATCTACATTAAGGATAATTTCCCCGTTGCTAATCATTGATGACACTCTTATCTGCATTTAGGACCAAAAACACATAATACAACAAATGATTAATTTCACAGCATCATGCACAAACCTTATCATAAATGTTAATAAATGAAAGGTATATACAACACCAATGAATTCATGGCTCCAGCTTTGAAATTATGTGCAACTTGAGGTCTCTTCTCACGAGCCAAATATACCAATAGGGGCATAACATTCCCATCTACATCTTTGGCAATCGAGTCCTTTTCATGTAGTAATATCTATAAAGAAAGTAATGCATATTATACTTGGCATAAGTATAGCAGTACACAAAGAAAACATTAATATTCAAACATTACTTTTAATATTATAATATTAAGTTAAGTGAAGTATCATGTTAGCCTCTATAAATAAAAATTAAATATTAGTTAATGAGACCAATGAGGAACATTAAATATTGTTAAAATTATACATTGGTTATGAGAAGAGGTAGTTTAATAAACCAAAAATGCATAGGAGAAAGTGTAGTACTTGAAGAATTGTGTCATGGTCTCTTCGAGAGGAATATGAATCCCACTGTGAAAACCCTTTATGCTTTGAGTGTACTTCTTTTGGTACTCTACCCATCTTTGCAGCATTTTCTATTCGACTTTCCATATCTTGGTACAATTTCTGCACTTTAATTCCATATATTAATGATTTGTTTTATGGTAATTTTTTGCATATGTCAAACAGTTTGTAATCATTAATCAAATCAAAAAAGTGGATAAGGTTTATGAAAAGTTCTTGCCAGTCTTTTATAAGATAAAAATGATATTTTTTTCAAACTTTTTGTATATCTTATTAAATTTACTATAGTAGACCTAGTGATGAGGTAAAAACACTTGATTTAAGACTATCTTTACTGAAAAAAAGTTATAAAAGATCAAATAAAATAGCAGAAAAGAAGTGACCTTGATGGTGAGCAACTCATTGGCATGAGCATTTGGGTGAGTAGACGAGTGAATAGTTTTGAAATAAGCAGATGGTGAGGTGGGATCCACCTTGAAATTCCTGCAGAATGGAAGCCATTGTTTTGCAAAGGTGGAAGCTTCTAAGAGAGCATAGAAGGTAATATCTGAAGCAGCATCATCTGAAAGATACACACTGAGTTTGTGTGGTGGATAATCATAAGCCATAAGTGATAGCACTGTGTTAATAACCATCACTGGTGGCTCAATTCCTGGATCTGCTGTGCACACAAAGATGTCCACTTTTGGTAACACCTTCTCATATCTGTTTCAACAACATACACTTTATTTCTCCGTTATATACTTCTCTATGGCATTTCACTGTACTAAGAAGAAAGCTTGAAAGGAAAAAGAAGAAGAAATATTATATATACTTGTTTTATCGGTTTAGTTTCCTATGAAGCCGATAAGTTTAAAAGATTTGGTTTTAATTTTATTTTCATCAATCATATACACATATTAAGTATATAAATTTCTCGTTTCAAAATTAAAAATTGATATATATGTATTTTTAATTTTAGTATTTGATTATAAATTGGCGAGTCCATAAACAAAAAAGTATAATGATTTTGATGGCACACCACTATAAAGAAAAATCAAATGAAAAAGGTGTTTGTGTTTTTTGGTTTAAGAACACACAGCGTTTATTGTGCTTATGTCTTGATGAAGGGTATCCCCACATGACAAAATGCTCCAAATGGGTACCTAATTCACCTTTTCTTCCGTAGACAAAATCTATCAATCCTATAACATTTCATAAACTTTACACCTCACACTGCCTATATATGGCAAAGCCTGACTAAAATATAAATAAATCATCTTGTACTTCAAAAATGAACTACTATTAAAAAAGTTGAACAAATTTAAAGAGATGGAAGAAGTTTAGATTTTTGGAAATTTTACATGGTTCTTTTTAGAGTTTCCAGCACAAGGGATGAAGTTAGCTTACCTCAGTGTCACAAAACATGTTTATAAGATGAAGTGGAATCTCAAACAGAAGAATTTAGAAGAAAAAAATGAGTAAAGTAGTGAAAAAAGGTGTAGAAGTAGTGAGTGCATGGTGTACCTTTGAGATAGCCTTTGTCTGAAAGGTTCCCTGAAGAGAGGATTCCATCTGAAGGGGTGTCTGAGAAGCCAATAAAGACCAAACCATAGTTCAGCAAAAAACAAGCCAATCCAACCCCATTTCCCATCTTCACTTTCTCTGGGTATGTGACTCACTCTGAAAACCCAGATGAAGCAAATCCCCACAAACAATGACAAAGAAAAGAGCTTGTAGAAGACTCTTCCTTTGGCCCTCTTTGTCTCAAACAATGGAGAATACTCCATCTCTGCCATATCTTCTGTTACTTTCTACTCTCTACTTTCTTAACTCTTCCACTATTTATGCAATACACAACACATTGTTATGGTGAAGAGCCATGGTTGTAGAGTTTGATGTTCATATGATTTTTGTGTGGTTGATATTGATATTCAGATATTAGTCAAATCAAAAACAATTGTACTTACTTCACTTACCTCAAAATGTCTATTCCTAGCAAATGAGATACAAGAATTCTAGGAAAGTTTTTACCTCAACTTCTTCAAAGTTTGGATCTTTATTGATAAGTGACAAGACAACCATGTTTGCTCCAAGAAAGATAACAAAAAATTGCTGAAGTCCGTTTTTAAAAATATTTTTCCTTTATTTCTCCTATAGAAAAACCCTCTCTTCTCTATTTTTCATTAATGCTAAGAAAGGCCGGAAGGTTAACATTTTATATGATTTAGGTTAAATCATTTCATAGGTCCCCATTGTTGTAATGAAATCTCAAGTAGGTCCTTTCATTTTTATTTGACTCAATTGAGTCCCTATTTTTGAAAATTCGATGCAATTGGTTCTCTTTCGTTAGTTGACCAGTAACCGTGCTAATTATGTGCCACGTGTCAGCACGTGGTTTTTTTTTCTTTTTATTTTTATTTTTCTTTTATAATTTTTTTAAAAAAACTTAAAATTGCCACGTGTCAATCTGAAATTGTGCCACGTGGCAGAGACAGTGTGATGTGGCAGTAGCAGTGTCACGTGTCAATATTGGATGTGAAAAGTCTCAAAGTCCCCGTATTTATTATTTTGTCTCAATTTGGTCCTAATTTTTTTAAAACTGAATCAATTTTATCCCTATATCAGATTTAATTTTTATATAAATTTACAATGGTATTTTTATTATAATTGATATTTTTAACAAAATTAAATTTATTTAAATGTATATTTTGCACTAATATTTATTTAAATTTTATTTTAAATATTTATATATCCATAATTTATAGATAAATGTTAGAGTTGCTTTAAAAATAAAAACTTTATAAATTCAAATATAAAATT
>Ga0214544_1003052_pt1 | contig 34978 bp, 11 predicted proteins | sample CNSS3metaG_FD_160074 | JGI IMG/M metagenome (GOLD analysis project Ga0214544, IMG submission 160074) | Root nodule microbial communities from cowpea collected in UCLA plant growth center, Los Angeles, California, USA - CNSS3 | ecosystem: Host-associated > Plants > Roots > Nodule | place: USA...
GCGAAGTTCGTTCTCGATTAGTCATGTGCGGAGGGAGAGAACGGTGCAATTGCCCCAGACCAAGTCTCATCCCCCTACCCCTACTCCAAGGGGCTTCACACTCTGGGAGTTCCTTCTACTTGACTAGCTTATTCGGATTTCAATTACCAGCCCCCTATAGGTATTGTCTTCCAATCAGTGGGTTCATGCCGCACAGAAAGCGAGACCTACTTCTTTCTATCTCAGATAACTATGAAATTTGGCCTAGTAATAAGCTTAGAGTGGAAGAGTCGGTGAGGAGGAGGGCATCTGCTCTTAGATGACATTTCGTTAACTGCCAAGAGCCTGAAAAAAGCTTATATATATATATATATATATATATATATATATATATATATATATATATTGTTTAACCTTTTTATTCATACACAATATTAACTTTTAACTTATATTATAATTTTTAATATTAAAATATGTTTAAAATAAGAGAAAAGAGATCATTAGAACTAAAGTGAAGAAAGATACCTTAGCAGAGGATTTACCTTCACTTTTGTTGTTTTGGTTTTGCTGTCTCTGTCTCTCAATCGCTTCTGTTTATCTTCTTCCAATTTCACTCACTCCATTGCCATGCCCTCACTACTCTTCTGTTTATTTTCATTTTGCAACCCCTTCTCTTTTTATATTGCATTATGCATCCTTTCAACACTTGCATTTCTCTTTCACATTCTTTCAATCCCTTATCTTGTGGAATCATCAACAACCAATAATTAAGCATCTTTCTTTCCACATGTCTTTTCATAATAAATATAATAATAATAATATTATTATTATTATTATTATGGTAATATTATAGTTTTGTGTTTTTATCTTCAGTACATGTAATGCATTTTTTTCTTTATATTGTCTGTTTAATAAATTGAAAATTTTGATGTGAGTCTTTAAAATTGGAGCATCAATCCCTATATTGTGATTAAAGGATGAAGAAACAAGGAAAATTTGTGGACCTTTGTTTGAATATGCTATTAACTTGAGTATAAAATCTTAATTCTTTTGAGTTAGTCTAGGAAAATGATCTCATACGAAAACGAGGTTGTTTTTATTTCCACACATAAAATGTTTACACGAAAAGTTAAATATCAATCATCAATCTAACAGAAAATAATGATAGGGCATCAGATAAAAACTTCTAATCTATTTATTACTCATGATAAAAAAGAAGTATTAGATCTCAAATAAGAAAATATCAATATATTAAAGACCAAAATTTTTATTACAAAATATTTCGAATCAAATAATGATTCTATAATCCATTTATAAATATAATTACGAACATAGCTACTCATAAACAAAAGCTATTCATAGTTGATTTCATTTGTCACATCACTGACTTTTGATATTTATTTATTATCGTGAACTTATATCAATTTTTGGCAGTTACATTGTTTTTTCTTTGACACAGTCGTGTGAGAAAATTTCCTAAGACCTTTTTTCCACATTGATTACTTCTCGTACACGTTTTGTGAACTTATTAATTAATTAAAGAAAAGTTTTCAACATCGAAATAGAATTTTCTTTTGTAAAGCCACTTTTATTTTTAAAGGTTGTCCCAAATTATTGGATCTAAGGACTGGCCCAAAGGGGCAATAGACCCTAAGTTTGTCTTAATGTTCCATCCCCTTTCATTTTGCAGGAACAGTCCCTCCATTCCTTCGTAGAGCAGTCGCAAAACCTCTACTAGGGTTCTGAAGTTCAGTCAGATCTGAGTTGGTTTGGCCTCGTTTTACCACGTAAGTCGTCCATGAACCCTTAACCTTCATCCCTGGTTTAGTTCTTCGTGTTTCCTATTAGGGCTCTGTGTAATTAATCTCGTGCCTCATATATGTTAGGGTTCCTCAGATCTTAAATCTGCTTTGGGAGTACTCGTACTCTTTCGCTTCAGTGTCGGAGTTGTTTGGCTAACCCTTTTGTTAGTTTATTAAAGATAACAGAGGGTAATGAGCATGGAAAGGACGTATAGCTTTCATTGATCAACTCACTCTTACAAAAGCAGAAACTTAGTTAATATAGAACTAAGTTCTGAAGAAAACGAAACAGAAAAGAAACGGTTTTAACAACCCATAACAAAAAGTCATAGACTGTACTCTAATACCCCCTCTCAAGTTGGGTGGTGAACATTGAACAACCCTAACTTGGAAATAAAGGAAGAAAAAGGTGCAGGATACAAAGATTTTGTAAAAACATCAGCAAATTGATGTTTGGAGGAGACGTGAGAAAGAACAATCAGCCCATCAACAATTTTAGCACGAATGAAATGGCAATCCACTTCAATGTGTTTGGTCCGCTCATGAAAGGATGGATTCTTTGCAAGCTGTATAGTGGATTGATTATCACAGTAGGTGGAAAAAGGCAGAGGTATGTCTAGAAATAAGGCATCAGAGACGTATTTTAACCATTGAAGTTCACAAGCAATAGTAGCAAGAGCCCTATATTCAGCTTCTGTGGAACTACGGGAAATTGTGGATTGCTTTTTGGACTTCCAGGATATTAAGCAGCTGCCATAGAATATGCAGTATCCTGTAACAGATTTTCGTGTAGTGTTGCAGGAGGCCCAATCAGAATCAGAGAAAGCTTGGAGTCTGTGAGAGTTGTGAACAGGATAAAAAAGACCCAGGCCAGGAGCATTCTTGAGTTACTTGAGAATATGAATGGCAGCTTGAAGATGAGAGGTTCTGGGTGCTGTCATGAATTGGCTGACTTGCTGCACAGCGTAGCTAATGTCAAGTTGTGTGTGAGTGAGATACAAGAATTTGCCAATGAGCCTGCGAAAGTTTGTAGGATCAGAAATAAGATCTCCATCAATATTATTCAACTTGATAGAGGGGTTGGCAGGAGAAGAAACAGGTTTACAGCCTGTTAAGCCAAATTCAGAAAGAATGTCAAGACAATACTTTCGTTGATTGAGAATTAAGCCTCTATGAGAGCGGGCAACCTCAAGCCCTAAGAAGTATTTTAAATGACCAAGTTCTTTGATGTGGAATTGATCATTGAGATAAGACTTAATGTGATGAATAGTTTGAAGATTATTCCCAGCTATGACTATGTCATCCACATAAATCAAAATAATAATAAAGGCAGTGCGGGTTTTCTGAACAAATAAGGAGTAATCAGTTGTGCTTTGAGTGAAGCCAAATTGGATTAAGGCAGAAGTGAGTTTGGCATTCCACTGACGACTGGCCTGTTTTAAACCATACAAATATTTATTAAGCTTGCAGACTAGTTGTGGAGAAGGCAGAAGCATGCCAGGAGGGGGTTTCATATATACTTCTTCATCAAGGTCACCATTGAGAAATGCATTATCAACATCTAGTTGATGCAAAAACCAGCCAAAGGAAATGGCAATGGAGAGAAGGAACCGAACTGTGGTGAGTTTGACAACAGGAGAAAAGGTTTCAAAGAAATCTACCCCCTCTGTTTGTGTGAAACCTTTAGCGACCAAACGTGCTTTATACCGTTCGATGGAACCATCAACCCTGAATTTGGTGCGGTAAACCCATCGACACCCCACAGCTTTCTTTCCTGGAGGAAGAACAACGAGAGACAAGTTTTGTTTCGATCAAGGGCTTCCAATTCAGCTTTCATAGCTCTTTTCCCACAATCAACTTGATTTGCCTCCTTGAAAGAGGTGCGCTCATATGTACCAGAAATGGACAAACAAAAAGCAGTGTGAGATGGTGAACAATTAGAATAGGAAAGATAAGATTGCAAAGGATAAGGAGTGTTATGTGTGAGATGAGATGAGGCAAGAGTGGGACAATGATAGTCAGCTAAGTAGTTTGGTGGCTTCTTTGGACGAGTAGAAACTCGTGATATACATTTAGTGGTTTGTTGTGACTCATGTGATGCAGATTCTAGACTGACAATATCATTAACAGTGGCAGATTGCTGTAATGAGAAATTAGAATTGTTATGCAGAGATGGAAAAAGATTTTCTAAGGAACTAAAGCAATCAGACTGTTCATTAGTTATGCTACTGGTATGTTGTGGTTTGTGATATGGAAAATGTGATTCATAAAAAATGACATTGCATGATATAAAGATAGATTTGTGTGTGATATCATAAAGAATATAACCTTTGGTGCCAGGTTTAAAGCCAAGAAAAATGCTTTTGATAGCACGTTTGTCAAACTTTGTCCTGCCACTAAGTATAGTAGAAGCAAAAGCTAAACAACCAAAAATACGTAAGTTTGTGAAATCTGGAGGATTGCCATGAAGTAATTCATATGGAGATTTGAGTTTTAAAAAGGGAGTGGGGAGCCTATTGATTATGTGTGTAGCATGTTTGACAGTAAAGGACCAAAAACAGGTTGGTAGATGGGCTTGAAATAACAATGCTCGACTAACATTTAACAGGTGTTGATGTTTTCTTTCAACAATGCTATTTTATTGGGGAGTTTCAACACATGTTGTTTCATGGAAAATACCTTTATTTGAAAAAAAATCATGTAAAAGGAATTCCTTTCCATTGTCAGAACGAAGACGTTGTAATTGGGTATTAAATTGATTTTCTATTTGGAGAATGAATGAGGGCAAAATGGTTTTTACATCAGATTTCAATTTTAAAAGGTGTATCCACGTAAAATGGGTGAAATCATCTACCACTGTCAAAAAATATTTGAAACCATCAATAGAAGAGATGGCAACAATGCCCCATATGTCCACATGAATTAATTCAAAGAATCTAACACTTTTGCTTGTACTATGAAAAAAAGGTAATTTCTTTTGTTTTGCAAAGTGACAGGTATCACAAGGTTGAGGACAATCAAAAAGAATTTCATTATGTATGCTCGATAAATGTTTCAGGATTTTGTTGGATGTATGCCCTAGTCTAAGATGCCATAACATGGGCTTATTTTGAGAGATAGCAGTAGCAGACTTAGGTACAATACAATCAGTATTAGAATGTGAATCACATGAATCTAAAGCACTTGGATGTTGAAGGTAAAATAAGCCACAACGTTGCTTAGCTGCACCAATCATCTGAAAAGTTGATTTCTGTATAATGGCACAAGTTTTATCACAAAAAACAACAATGTAGTCAGTATAGGAAAGAAGTTTAGGAATGGAAATAAGAGAAGCAACAAAGTCTGGTACATACAAGACATTTTTAAGGGTTAAATTGCCAATAGAAATGGTGCCAGAAAAGGAAGCAATAACAGTAGTATTATTAGGCAATTTAATATGTATTGGTGTAATAGGTGTTAAAGAATGGAAAAGATTCTTGGATGGACAGATGTGGTCAGTGGCACCACTATCCAAAATCCAGGGGGAAGAATTGGAAATGCTATCTGAGGAAGAAGTAACAGAGGTTTGGGCAGTGTTGACAGAAGCGGAACCAATGTTTGATTGTTGAAGAAGAGCTAAAAGAGCATGATATTGATCCTTGGAGAAAGTAAACTGATCAGGCGATTGTGCTTCAACCACTTGAGATTGCTGTGGGACATGATCAGGGTCAACTTTTGCCAAACTAACAGAGGAATTAGATCCGAAAGAGGTAGCACGTCCAGTCTTTTTATAACTAGTAGGAAATCCAATCCGCCAAAAACAAGTTTCGATGGTGTGATTGGTTTTCTTGCATTTTTCATAGAATTTAGCGTTTCTGGGTTTATTCGAATTCTGGGGTTTGGAATTTGCAATGGATGATTTGTTGGAAGAATTAGGTTTAGAAGTGTCATTGGATTGAAAAGAAAACGCAACCAGATCTTGAGATGATGTAGTGGCAGGGGTGTGGAGAAAATCTCGTTCATGTTGGAGAATCATGGAAAAAACCCGAACAATAGAGGGCATGGGGTCCATGATCATAACCTGAGAACGTACTTGGGAATAATCATCATTCAATCCTCTGAGAAACCGAATTACACAATCATCCTCCATTTCTTTATTCAATTTGGAAATCAAACCACACGAACAAGAAACGGAGCAAGTGCAGAGAAGAACACACCGATGCAATTCAAGTTCTTTCCATAAAATTTTTAAACGTGTGTAATATTCAGAAACGCTAGAATCACCTTGTTTGCAGTTCAAGATTTGATCTTGAAGATCAGCCACCCGGAATTTGTCAGAATGAGAAAAGCGCTCCTTAAGATCGGTCCATATATCGAGAGCAATATCCATCCACATGACGGACTGTTTGATTGAAGCACTCATAGAGCATGTGAGCCAAGCCATGACCATGCGATTGCAGCGACGCCAGGCATCGTGGAGAGGATCACTGATAAGAGGGCATGAAAGACTGCCATTGACAAATCGTTCTTTGTTCTTGGTTTCGAGAGCCACCATCATTTCTCTTTGCCATTGATGGAAGGTATTTTCTGTGAGGGGAGATGAAACAAGAACAAGGGCTGGGTTTTCACCCGGGTGGAGATATAAAGGGTTTGCCGGATTTAGAAGATGATCCGAAGGATTTTGGCTGGGTTGAGCCATGGTCGATCAAGAAGCAGAAAGAAAGAAAGCGGAAACGAAGAAGGATATTACCAAACTGATACCATGTTTGTTTATTAAAGATAACAGAGGGTAATGAGCATGGAAAGGACGTATAGCTTTCATTGATCAACTCACTCTTACAAAAGTAGAAACTTAGTTAATATAGAACTAAGTTCTGAAGAAAACGAAACAGAAAAGAAACGATTTTAACAACCCATAACAGAAAGTCAGAGATTGTACTCTAATACCTTTCTAGGTGACCTTATTGTATTTTTGGTTGAATATGCTTATTTGATGAGTATATGATGATTGAATGGCCTGTGTGAGAATATAATCGATTGAAAATGCCTATTTGAACTATTTGGATGTGTGTGGGTGGCTGTTACTCGAGAGAACAGTGGTGAGCACTAGTCTTCTCGCCTAAGCGAGCCTGCCTCGCCTAGGCGAGATTAACAGGGGCTCGCCCAGGTTTTTCCACGCGAATGGTCGCTCAGGCGACTAGCTCTGTTTTTTTAGCGAGCGAATGTCTCGCTCAGGCGAGTAGGGTCTCGCCTAAGCGAGAATGCGCAGAAGTCATTATACCTGTATGTCAAGCCCTCGCCTAGGCAAAGGGGGCTCGCCTGAGCGAGACCCTTCAGCCTAAGCGAGGAGTCAGGCGAGGGCAGTGTGATGTTTGATTGTTTCCTTGAATCTTAAATGGTTAGTACTTACTTGGATTTAAGTATTGTGTTAAAAGCATGAGACAAATGATTATGCATGAGTGATGTGATTCATGATTTGTGAATGATGGGTTTGGTATAAACTTAGCATGTGATTTTGATGAGATGGTTGGTATTAAAGTGGCATGGTAACGAGATGAGTTGGAATTCTATATTCATGGATGGAGTATGATGAATTAGTATGGGTTGGTCTAGAACATGAAAGGGATTGATTATACAGATTGATATAATATATATATATATATATATATATATATATATATATATATATATGTATGTATGCCTGATAGGTCTTTCTTGATTGAATGAACATGATTGGTCGATGGTCAGTGCGTAAATCCTTGAGATCTCTAGGTGGGATTTTAGGGTCGTGCTTCAGTGGTCGGGACGTAATCCCATGGTCCCTATTAGCGAGTGTCCATGGTGGTGTCCCATCTATATGGTCTGGTAAGGATTCAAGATAAGGTTGCATCCTTACACTTTAAGGAGTCAGTTAGTCTCACTTAGAGCGGACTGACTCTTGTAGTAAGAGTAGCAGGAGGAGAGGCCTGAAACTCATTAAGGACTAACCTTGTGTGTGGGGGAGTGATTCATTATAACACTTGTAACACATAGCTCAGGGGTGAGCAGCTCGAGGGTGAGCAGAGGTATCCACCACAAGTGCAAGCATCTGCTGAATCCGACCAGATTATATGTATCCAAATGAGTCGAGTCGAGTCTTAGTGTATTGGTTGGAAGTCATAACATGCTTGGGTGTTGTATGTATAGTTGACTGCGAAAGTATATCTGATTGCATGATAAAATCGTTTGGCTCTAGCTTACCCTTTGCTTGTTTGTTTGCTCTGTATGTTGTCTTCTACCCTTGTGATGATCTTCAATTTGTTAATGGGAGCAGATGTGAGAGGTACTCGTGGTCAACAGGGGAGAGATGATTCCGCCGCATAGTCTTCTTAGGCTGGACTTCATGTCCTTCTTGGGCTTTCTTTAGAGTTATGGTCAATGTATTAGTTGTCCTTTAAATTCTCAATTTTATTACTGTTGAATATTTGTATCTGGTTCAGTTTGATACAGTTACGCTTTTTGGGTATTTGTATAGAATTACTTTTAAACTCTGAGACTGCGCTACGAATTTACTTACGTTATTAATTAGATGGGGTGTTACATCTTCAACTCAAAAGAATTTTTTTTTAATATTTATACATATGAGATGAAAATAATGGGAAATAAAAATTAAACAATATATATTCAAATAATACATTATATTGACTTGAAGAAAAACTACTTCCTATAATTATACATTTCTTGAGATAAATCTAAAAGTTTGAAATAATATTGACTTTTTTTCATTCATGTGTTTTACTTAAAATATGAAAAAATATTAAACATAAATTCATCGGTTGTTTCAATTCCTTTTTATTATGGACATGTTTAGAGGAAAAATTTCCAAAAACATTGAGAAAAAAAATAGTTTTTTTTTTTATAATTTAAGTTACTTTATATATGAGTTAAAAAATCAAATTTTGTGAAAGTTGATAAGAAATAACTTCAAAAAAATAATTCCTAGTTCATAGTTTTAGTTAGTTTACAGGAAAAAAAATCATTTATTTTTTGTAAGAGTATTTATGAAAAAAATTCTATGAATTTGTAAATTAAAATATTTTTAAAGTGTTTCGTCTATAATTATATGAAATATGATTGTTGTGCTAAATAGTATTTAATAATTTTAAATTTAATATAAATTTAGTTTCCTAATAATAATTTTAGAGATGTAATAGTACTTATATGATATTTATAAATAAAATAAGTTATGTAAGTCCTCTTTCCTTGTCTTTCTTTTCTTATTTCTTTTACTTTTCCCCTTTATATCTCATAATACTCTTTATTTCGTATCTCAATATTATTTTTTTCAAACTTTGTCTTTTCTATTTTTTTCTTAAATATTAATTTAATATTAATATTGATTTGATCCTAATTTTTATTTTGATTTTTCAATTTGATCATAATATTTTTTTAATTTAATTTTAATATTTGTTCACTTTATTTAATTTGATATTTTTGTTAATATCATTTAAATTATTAATGCAGGAAGATGAACTGTGCCTCTCAAATTTCATTTTGTTATCTTCATAAAATATGCATAAACAAACTTGTTTAAACATATCTCATAATTAAATTATAAATACACAAATAAATAATGAAGGAAAACTCTAATATGGAAAAGAAAATATCAAGTTATACCCAAACAACAAAAAAGAAATATAAACACCATTGATGATCAATAATATGATAAATAAATTGAGAAAAAAATACAGAAATTTGTACTTTTTATGACTTATAAAGACTTGCTTTTTTTTATTATTAAATTATCACCTATTACTTACACATTGCTTTGATTGATGAGTCAATTTTTCATCTATAACAATACATAAAAAGAGGATTTCCTCTTTTGTATCCACATTTTAAAATATCAATTTTGTCATTAAAATATAATTATTTATTAAATTTTTGAAAATTTACCATTATTTTTACAATTTTTTTTTCTTTATTTATCAATAATTATTCTCTTAGTTTTTTTATATGTTTCATTTTATTTTTAATAAATATAATTTTATTTTATATATTAACACCAATTTTGCCCTTTAAAATATAATTATTTATTAAATTTTTGAAAATTTACTGTTACATTTACAAATTTTTTTTCTTTATTTATCAATAATTATTCTCTTATCTTTTTTTATATATTTTATTTTATTTTTAATAAATATAATTTTATTTTATATATTAACTTAATAACATTATATTATCATCATCTATTAATATAATATCACGTATATTTAAAAAATGCGTACACACACATGCTCTTGGTATCTTTAGCTTTAATGAAAACTAATTGTTATTTTCTTTTTACTATTATTTCCTTTTATTATTATTATTATTATTATTCAAAAAATACTACTTATTTTAATTGTTACACTATTTGTTTTAAATAAAACATTTATTGAAAAGTTGGTAGAAATTTTAAATCAACAAAAACAAAAAAAAAATCTTCGTTTTTCCCCGACATTTTACATCTCCATCACTCTACAACCCAAAGAACAAGAAAGGTTTTTCCCAGTTTTTGGGTTAGTGTCTCAATCTTCACCTGTCAAAGGCTTGTTCACACAGTTTCGTCAAAAAGTGACTTGTTTCTAATTTTTGTAATGTCTCAATCTCTTTTATGTGATAATTTGTTAGGGTTTTGGCTTTTTGGTTCACGAACAGCCATGTCACTATTGTGAAAAAAAAAAATATGAAAAATTTTGTTTTCATGTACCATAAAAAATAAAAATCAATAGAAAAAAAAGTGGGTGCTCATTTTTCTTGTTTAGCCTTTGTAACTTTTATATTTGATGAACTTTTTTGTAGATGAATTGCAAATATCTATTAAAATATACTTCTTTCAAAGTTAAATACCAGAATTTTTTTTTTTAACTAAGTCTACTTTTAATATATCTCTCGTTTAATAATTTTCTTTTTAATGTCACCGTAACAAAATTGTGTATTACCCGTAGACACAATTTGTCAGTAATAGATGATAAATTTGTTATATTAAGACTTTATTGACGATAAAAAAATTATTGGTGAAGTGAACATCCATTGATTTAAAAAATAATCCTGAAATCCACGGATAATCATTGACAACCATAAATTTGTCAATATAAGTCGATAATTATCAATAAATTAAATTTATCGTTAGAAATTGTTATTGGGTCTTTTTCTTCTTTTTGTTCCTTTATTTTCTTTTGTTCTTTCTCACATGCTCGTCACATTGTCACCATCACCTTTATAACTAGTGATGAATCTTCAACAAATATTTTAGAGGTGTCAAAATTTTATATAGATATATAAAAAAAATTGAGTATAAAATATATTAAAATTATATTAAAATTAAAAAAATAGTTTAAGTTATATATTAATTTATATAAATGTAAAAATTGGAATCTTATTTAATAATATATATAAATATAAAAATATCAATTAGACAAATTAACCGCATAATTTTTGTAACTTTTAGGATATTTTTTATAACTTTCAATTAAAAGTCATCTTGTTTGTGTTTTGTGAAATCAATGTCAGACTCATCTCCATCAAAAAGTCGAATTATTTCACAAAAAGAAAAAACAATAAAGGTAGAATTAATGTACTTTTTATCTAATCCAGGTTCACCACATTGAAGGAACAACAATAAAAAAAACTTTGCACTTGCCAAATTAATCCCAAATGAATGAAAGTAAAAATATTTAATAAAAAAAATATTAATTTGCATAAATATTAAAAAAAAAATTGGGGAGCCATGATCCCCTATATCATAAAGAAGATCCTCCAACTCATCTTCTCTTCCTCTTTCTCCTTTTCCTCTTCTAACTTTGACAACCTTCACATCGATTGCACCTCCACGTTGTTGTCGAGTCACAACAATCATCCCACCTCCATTGTCGCCATCGACTTCGGCCTCCTCTACCTCCTCATTCACCTCCTTCTCCTCTTCTTTTCTCAACCATCTCACTTTAATATATTAAAAATCCCATCAAACTTAGCAAAAAATTTGTTGTTCAATTAATCGTACGAAAACTCTGTTGATAATTAGACTATAGGTTATCGACGAATTTAACAATCGAATACATTATTGACGCAAATATTCGCTAATAATACAAATTCTAATTTATTTACAAATTTTACCAATAAATTATACCAATGAATTCATGACCGACAAAAATATTCATCGATATTTAAATTCTATCATCTGACAATAATTTTTTTTTTTGTAAATTTTGATTTACCAATGAATTTATTTATATTGATAAGAATTTATCGATAATTCAAAAGTGTGTAAAATAATTCAAATGTTAAGTATTTGTTCAAAAAAATTAAAAAAAAAAAAAAAAACATGAACCTGACAATTTATTGTTTTCCTTATATTTAAGTACAAAATCAGTCATTTTAGTGTCTGTCTACATGAAAGTTTGTTTGTTTGATGACATTTAGCTTCTACGGCGTGGAAGCCATAATGAAAATTAATTACATTTTTAATAATTTAACTAAATTAATATCAATTCCAATAAATAAAATTTGAGGCATATATGCCACATTCATACAATAACTTAGGTAACAGTAACTTTTTTTGTGTTTAACTATCTTCGTATGACATAAATAGATAAAAAATTTGGTGTCAAATAATACTCGTATAAAATAATTATTCAGACAATTATTTTAAATTTCCGTTTGATTTATTCTATTTAATACTTTAGTGAAGGCAGGTTATGAATATCATACTTGTGATAGCCTAGGTGTTACATGCATGCACAATCGAAGATGATAGGTTATTGTTGGGGTATTTTTTCCTCACTCCACTTTTTTTCATCATGCACACTCATAAAATTTGGAATTCCCAAACTATCTGTCATTAAAATTATAATAAAAATTCATACACCTTCTCTTTTTTAAATAATTTTCAAATTAAATATTCCGAATAATATTTCCAAATCCAGGAATATATTCTGGAATACTATGTTATAAAATATATTTTAGAACAAATATTCTGAAAAGTATTTTAAGAAATGCCTTTTAGAATATACTTATTCAAGAAATTTTTATATATTGCAAAATGGTTGTTCTCGGAGGTATTTTTAAATTCTCAATATAAAAAAAAAATAGAACACTAGTGTTCTAGAAAATATCTTCAGATTTGGAAAATGCTTTATTATACCCTTATTTTGGTAATTTTATATTTCAGAATAGCTATTTTAGAAGGTATTTTTGAATCTGAAAAGACTTTTCGAAACAATCATTGTGGAATATAAAAAATAATCTGTAACAAGTTTCGAAAGATATTTTCCGGATCAAAAAATATTTTTCAAAATAATTATTTGGGATTTATTTTTTATATTTTTTCAAATTGGGTGTTTTAGAATGTACTTTTAGATTTGAAAATACCTTTTAAAATACTCAATCCGTAATATAAAAGTATTTTTTTGAAATAAGTGTTCCAAAATACATTTTTGAATGCAGAAATACCTTTCGGACCTTCCTTCCAGAAATACAAACAACTTCTTCCACCATGGTTCTTCTCCAAAATTTCCTTCTCCTTCAATCATTCACCACCCATCACACAGTTACCATCCATCTATTCTTCTTTACACCTTCATTAAAGAGAGTCAAAACAATGTTATATGATTCAGTGCAAAGAGGTTTCTCTCCAATGTATGTGCAATAGGAATGAGACAATGAGAGGAGGAGGTGCACCACGATTGGCATGGATGGCACAATGAGGGATTTTTACTTTGAGGGGTAAAGGGGAATTTTGAAATTTTGGGAATGCAGGATGAAGAAAACACGGTGCAGGAAGTAGCAGCCTATTGTTTGTTTTTGTGGTTGGCCCAATGGCCCAAGTAATGGATGGTGATATACGTCACGTGTCATGTGCAAACACTCAAATTCACTTTTTCAGTAAGAAAAAAAACTAAGATGTGAGATATAATCAAGGTAGCTTTGGAAATTTCTTTATTTCTAACTTTTTGAATTTTTAAAATTATAATTAATTTTTAGTTTAATAACTTTTAGTTTTAAAAAGTCATTTTTTTTAATTTCACAATAAATTAGTTTAAAAATTGTATTATAATCAGTTTAAAGATATTTGTGTGACAACATTAGTGAAAACTGTAAAAAAATGTGGTGATGAAAGTCTTGGTGTTAATAATAATAACAATAACAATAGTTTCCTTTGGTAAAAAAATTTACATAACTTAGATAACAAAATTAAGAGTACCTCATAGACATTTTGTTTACATATAATCTATTAAGATATTTGATAAGAATAAAATTGTGAAAGTTTAGTTGTTATTGGAATTGGAGATATGGGCCTTTGTACAGGTGACAAGATCCAAGTGGTGACTTGAATGCTCTTTTACTAACTTGATCGTTAGAGAGTATTTTGTAGGTAGACCTTCTCTTTTAAAGTAATAAGAGATTCGATCTCAGTCATGAAGAGCATTCAAGTCATCACTTAGGCTTCCAGTTCCAGAAACAACATTAGTCATGTTTAGAATTGTGATAAATTTAGGTTATTAGAATTAAAATGTCTTCCAAAAGCAAAATTGTAAGAGAAGTGAGTTTGAACTCCAAAAGAAACTTCACCTCGAATTATTTATTAACCCTAACTTAGCATAGAGATTTTATTTATATATATATATATATATATATATATATATATATATATATATATTATTATAGCCTTAATCATTTTGATCCCATAATACTGGCTGCTGGTGGTTGCTTGATTTTGAAGGGACGTGCTAATGTATATATATGTCCATGTGCATGATGTGCTTTTGGTCATTGGGCTTATGTGAACTAGGGTTTCATTTTTCAAAATAACTATTAGATTACCCTTCTTTAATTTTCATGCATGGTTGATTATCAAACACAAACATATATTTTATGTAATTATGTGCAAAAAGAGACACACATCACTTGTAACAAATCTGAGCAGTTTTGGTGTCGTTATTTGACATGAAAAACATTCATAAACGTGTGTTCATTTTTAACACTAAAACAAACACACTCTTAATTTTAATTAATCTTATTAAAACATGACTTTTAAGACAGACATATAGTTTGTGATAATTGAGCCGTTAAGGTGTAAGACGCGCCACAGCATTTGTGCAAGGTTAGGATTTGGTTCGATAAAGTTATTTTTGTTGTCGGAAAATGATTATCTTTGTCATGAAGCTGCATAAAGTATGAATGGTTAAATTATAAAAGGTTATGCAGAAATGAAGGAGAACTTTGGTCTAAAAAAGAAAAAGGGTGTAAATATCTAATTATACCCGAGACAAGGAAGGAATATACCTGTGACATGATGCAGTAACCTATAGCATAATTTATGATTTTAATAACTGATATGAGTGATGAATAATATATAATGAGTTGGGAAAAGAAATAAGAATGCAGAGATGTGTAGTGGTGCTGTCTCTAATAATTGCATCTTTATTGAGTTCCGTGTCACCTCAGTGACATTGATCCATGCCACCAACACTCCATGTCAGATGTTTTAAGACCACTTTTTTTCTTTCTTGTGCCTTCTACTATCCAACATTGACCCCAAAACCTTCATCAAATCATCCCCACTGTCATCGTGATTGCTGCATGTTCATGGTGCCCTTGCCCTACGTGTCACATCTTTTGCTTTTCACCCTTTCCTATCCTATCTTGTGCAGGGATACTTCTATGGTTTGGTAAGATATCATGAAGGTAAAAGTTAAGGTTAAGGTGATACAATGCCATGCATAAAAGTGTGTGACCAATTTTCAATCATTGTTCTTATCTTGAATTCTTCATACAAATAGCACACTTTCGATTTTTTTTACCAAATTTGCATGCTGTAACTTTTATTTACTCTGATAGGAGGAAAAAATAAATTCTTGATTAGATTTTACTTGTTTTCTGGTTAAACAAGTTTAATCTAAATTGAAACTTCATGACAGTGACGGAGCATCTGAATTGGAAAAAGAAAGAAACACAATAAGAGAATTTTTGCAGTTCATTTGTAACTCCCATACAAAACTCTTTAATCAACAGTTTTTATCAGTAAAAGAATTTGAATTTCCTGTAGTGTAACTGTATGATTAAAGGGCACTATTAAAATTAGAATTGTTGTAACGTCTGGTTTTGGTGATTTCAATTCAGAATCGAAACCCAATAAAGCAAGTGGCAGAGGCAGAACCCTGTTGTTTGTTTATGCAAAAATTTACCACTGGACTCAGTCTTTTAGTTTGTAACGTAAAGTGTCAACGTCGAAGGCCAACAATGGTACTTGATTAGATAATAACATGTGAATACGAAGTCTGAACACTGTATTTGTATAGTGTATTGCAATAGTATTGTAACGCAAAAGGCAGAAACAAAAGCAGCCAAAAAGCAAAAGATGGTTCAGCAGTGGTAAGAAGACCATAGGCTGGCTACTACTACACACAGCAGCACATGTTATGAAAACGAAAAGAAAAAGCTAAGTTGGATGTATGTGATGGCATTTGTGAATAAATGAATGCTATGGAGAGTGCCTTTTGGGGCGTTTGCTCCAAAATATTCCTGAACCAGCAATCTTCCCGTACGCATCATTTGATAGTTTAATCATCAACACCCACAGCACAGGTCTCAGTTTGTGCTGCTGTTCCTGAAACATACACAGATCAGGCAGCAGCAGCAGGAGTTTCCTTTTCTCAACTCTCTTCACTCTTTCTTCTAACAGATACATAGATAGATACATAGATACAGAGATAGAGAGAGAAACATGGTTTCTGAAACCTCCCTCTCTTCTTCTAAACGCTCTCCGGCTACTCCTAAGTTTTGCAACTCATTCACTACTAGGTAACTCACAAACCTTTTGTTTCTTATTTCTCTCTTTCACTGCGTATGTGTGTCTTGTGGGAGTGTGATAACCTTGTCTGTCTATGTTTCTTTTAGTCACGATTGTGGTTGTGACAGATGGCAAGATGAATTGAAAATGTAACTTCATGAGCTTGTTTTCTAGTCTTATTTTCATGGTAGTTCTATCTTACCGGTTTTGAAATTAAAGCATTTGATACCTTGGCTTGTCCTTCTTTTGGATTTTGGGGTAAAAGGTTATGCATATTATCCGAAACGGTTTTTATGGTGGGATTTGGAGTTTTTTTTTATCTAGGTAGAGATTACCTAAGTTCTTTTGAAAATTCTAGGTGAAAAGATGCTTAAAGACAACATTCTTATTTCTTGACGTGTGCAGTTATTCTATTCTCAACTCTCATTTCTTTGGTTAGCAAGTTTTTGGGGTGAAGGGTGAAAGGACTCAGGGATGCTGTGGATTTTTGAATCATATGCATCCTTGACAGGATTTTATAACAGTTCTCATGCCATATTCTTATGTTTTGTTGCAGGATTTTTGCTGATGTAGCCGGAGACATTACAATTGTCGTTGATGGTGAATCTTTTCTGCTACATAAGGTAATTCTTTTGAGATGTTGTTGAAAACCACTTGATACTTTCATGACCTGTTCTATTTGTCATTGACTTGAGTTTTATATTCTAAACTGTAGCCATGAGTTTAATTTGGGTGTCTCTTTTACCAATTGCTATGAATTGGGATAGAGTAAGCAGTATGTCCAAAATTCATAATATGCTAACAACCAACTAAAAACCAACCACTATTTGCCAAAAGTCATGCCTACTTTATGATATCAAAGAGAAAAGTTGATGACTTCTATTTGGCTTCTTTTGAGTGCAAAATAGCTGCACCAGTCAACTCAATGATACTAAGATAATGTATTTGATTGTACAGAAATAAAAATTTATTTAAACTAATGTCGTTACTTACTTTGTTCTGGTTCATGAAGTTTCCCCTGGTGACTCTAAGTGGGAAAATCCGGAAGATGGTGGCTGAAGTCAAGGGTTCCAATGTTTCAAACTTGGAGCTGCTCAACTTTCCAGGGGGGCACCAGACATTTGAACTTGCCATGAAGTTCTGCTATGGGATGAACTTTGAGATTACAACATTCAATGTTGCACGGCTTCGTTGTGCAGCAGAGTATCTGGAAATGACAGAAGAATACAGGGAGCAAAACCTCATTTCAAGAGCAGAGATTTATCTGAATGAGATTGTCTTTCAGAGTCTTCAGAAGGCAGTGGAAGTGCTATCCACATGTGAAATGTTACCTACAAATATAGTGGATGAAATTGAAATATCAAGTGGGTGTGTGGAAGCCATTGCAATGAATGCTTGCAAGGAGCAGCTAGTTTCTGGCTTATCTAAATTAGAATGTGATGGAGAATCTAGAGAGCTAAAGGAGGATTGTGTAGCCTGGTGGGTTGAAGATCTCTCAGTACTGCGTATAGATTACTTCCAAGGAGTTATTTGTGCCATGGGAAGAATGGGGGTGAGATCAGACAGCATTATTGCATCACTGATGCATTATGCTCAATCATCTCTGAAGGGTATCGGAAAATGTCAATTCTGGAATCCATCAAGGACAAACTCGAGTCCTACCAGTGTAGAAAAGGACCAGAGGATAATTGTGGAAACTCTTGTGAGTCTCATGCCAACAGAAAAAAGCTCTTCCATTCCCTTGACATTTTTGTTTGGCATGTTAAAGATGGCTATCATGTTAGGTGCAACCATTCCCTGCAGGCTTGAGCTTGAACGAAGGATTGCATTACGGTTGGAAATGGTCTCATTAGATGATCTACTTATACCATCATTACAGAGTGGAGACTCTTTGTTTGATGTTGATACAGTTCACAGGCTACTGGTGAATTTCTTGCAAAGGGTCGAAGAGGAAGAAACTGAAGATTGTGGATATGAATCTGATGGTCTTTGTTCTGCTGGCCATGGCTCCCTGCTAAAAGTGGGGCAGCTTATTGATGCTTATTTAGCAGAAATTTCACCTGATCCGTACTTAAGTCTACAGAAATTCGTTGCTTTGATAGAGATACTTCCTGATTATGCTCGTGTTATTGATGATGGCCTTTATAGAGCCGTGGACATTTATTTGAAGGTAAATTTGCTTGAACTATATCACAGATCTATCTCATTCAAATAGTTACATCATATTCAAATAGTTAAGTGGGATCTGTAAGATATGTATTATAAAAATCAACAAACTTATATGATAGTTCATGATTAGACTACTACTACATGAACAACCTTTACACTTTTAGTGCATATACTATTCAATCTATACCTTTTGCCTTCTTGATGTTGATAACAGCAATTCTTTCTGCTCCTTGCTCAGGCACATCCAGCTCTAACAGAACAAGAATGCAAGAAGCTGTGCAAGTTGATAGACTGCCAGAAGCTATCTCAAGAAGCATGCAACCATGCAGCACAGAATGAGAGGCTTCCACTGCAGATGGTGGTGCAAGTGCTGTACTTCGAGCAGCTACGTTTGAAAAACGCTTTGTCAGGGAGTTCAGGAGATGGACTGCTATCACAGAGAATAAGCAGTGGTGTTCCAAGTGCAGCCATGTCCCCAAGGGACAACTATGCTTCTCTGAGGAGAGAGAACCGGGAACTGAAGCTGGAGATTTCAAGAATGAGGGTGAGGCTGAGTGAGTTGGAGAAGGAACAGATGTTCATGAAACAAGGCATGATTGAAAAGGGAGGAAATGGAAGAACATTCTTAACATCACTTTCAAAGGGAATTGGGAGGATTGCTATTTTTAGTGGTCAAGGAGGAGGAAAACGCCAGAAATCAGGTAGGAAGTCTCGTGGTTCAGAGGGGAAAACTGGTAGAAGTAGGAGACATTCTGTCTCATAGATATTGTTCTTCTCTACTTAGCTAAAAACTCACTCTATTATACCTTATCAGGTGCACAAACGTGTAAATGACTTGATCAACAGCTTCTCTTCATCTTGGTCTTAAGTTTTGGCAGTTGAACTTACTTGATATCCCACATTCTCCCTTCCCTGTTGTACATGATTTCAGCTGCTGAGATAAGGTCCTTGTTCAGTTGCACCAAGAGAAAGCTTCATTAAGCACAAACATTTCAATGTGTAGCATCATCATCACCACCTTGTCCTAGGGACACAGTTGAAGCACTTCCTTTCCCACTGATCAAATGTACTTATTTATGGTCAAACTTGTTCCTTGTTCGATTGCTTGAAAAGGAAAATGTAACATATGCAACCAAATACTGAAATGATTCACCTTAGATTAAAGTTTCTGTAACTTCTAATTGCAAGATAAAACTAACTTGGCTTATGGATGCCTATCAGTGCAGTGACACTAGTAATTGTCTTCATCCATTCAGACAGCAGTAATGTTTGACAAATCCGAAACATTTTGTTGGTAGATTTAAGACATGTTCATTTCTGTAATATAATAATGCACTCCCTTCTTGGTGACAAAATCGACATATGTTTTATTCTCTATTTTCTATGCAAGGAAACAGATCACAGCCACTTCCAATTAAAAAAACTTCTTCTCTTCAATTTTAGCTGTTTTATGTTTCTAAAATAATTTAATGTTTTAATTCAGTTTAAATGTAATAAAAAAGTTCAGAAAAGTGTTTTTGTTTCTTGAAAATTTTACTTATTATTTTTCATATGTTTTCCTTGAGTATTGGCATTTTTTTATGTAAATTTCTTTTTGTTTTACCTAAGTGAGATTTAATTATCTCAATTATTTTTCAGTAAACTTATCAGACAAAAATTAATTCCGATTATAATTTATTATAACAATAGCCAATTATAAACATAATTGACTATCGAAATAAAGTGATTTTATTCGTTTTTAAATAGTTTTTTTTTCTTGTAACCAAACAATATTAATGATAGTGAAAAAAGTAGTCCTATGACACTGTCAACATTTGAACGTGTTAAATTTAGAACCTCGAGTAATCATGACATCATCTCATTTTTAAGACCTCAAATATAATTTTTAAATTTTACAAGATTAAAATACTTGTTTCGATTTGGAAGGCAAAAATAAATTTAACTAAATTTTCAGAAACTAAAAACATAAAATAAGTCAGACTGTGCTTACACTTTCCAATGTATCAAACATGCAATCTCTTCCAGTTCAATATAATTACTAGTCTTCCAATTCAATCATTACCAAAATTGTTTCAATGAATACAAGTAAAATGGAGAAAACTATTTTATTTCTTGTACACAAATATCATGTCAGTACCTTAACCATTTACAGTTAGTCCAAAAAAATACCTAAAAGAACATGCAATGAATAAAGCTCCGCCATAAATTAATTGGCTCTGAAAACGTGTTATACAAAATAAATGTATTCAGCTACAAAATCCTAGGACAATCAGTTTAAGTATGGACACAATTTGTAATGTGCTGGTGTATTCTCTATAAGACAAAATATAACCCTATGATGAAAGTCTGCCAGCTAGAACTCCACCAAAGATGATAGCTCCAAACCACTTATTTGAGACAAATCTGAAGGAAAAATAAAATAGCAAACAAAAATACACCAAAGTCAGCTCATAATGTTTAATTCGTTATTTCAGAAGATTTCTAACATACTGCAATCATCATAAAAACACTTGAAAAGTAATAAAATTGAGCAATCACTGAATTTTGAAGGGGTTAGTTCTTTTGAGGTCTGAGGGTATAAATATGGCATTAAGTGTTTCTAGCAAAGGTATATGATTTAATCTTTGAAAAACTGAAAATGAAATATGAAGAAGTTTATGATAATCTCAATACTGCTTTTTCATAAAAACTTTCTGAAGCTCCAAAAAGATGTTCTAGCCAATAAAATTAAGAACTGAGATCCTTTCAGAATTTCTTTTTTCGATAACAAAATCATGAGTTCATGCAATGAATTTCCCCAACATACTTCCTGTTGCAATCAGCACGTGATGAAAGGTCAACTGTCCATATTTGCCAGCCTAAGTGTCCAGATGCAACTGCCAGAGATGCATAATACGGCCAGCCTGCTCCACACAAATGAATCAGAAAGTAGAAACATTTGATGGAATTCAAACAGTCACGAAAACAGATAGAATGGAATGGTGTAATAAACCAATACCTATTTCAGCATTAAATCCGCTAAGAGCAAGACCACCAAGGCATGCAATTCCAAACCCAGTAATCCACTCCTTTGTTGAATCACCAAAGCGCAAAGCTGTTGATTTAACTCCAACTTTCAAGTCATCTTCTTTATCCTGAATGCCAACGTTAGAAAGATTCTTAAACATTAAGAAGTTTGATTGCATTGCCTTAAACAAAAGATTCAAGTGGAGGATAACAAGTAGTCTGCTCATTTACTTTTTGTTTCATGAAAACTTAACTGTTAGAGACATGACAAATCATCTGAAAATGGTTAAATTAAAAAGTTATACTACCACTTTTACACCTTCCATCTTTTTAGCAGAGCACAATAAGCCTATTAGCAGGCAGAACTTCAGGAGTGCAAGATAACTTGTCAAGGTACACAACATATAAATGCAGATCCTGACACCGTTAAAGACAGCAGAGCAAAACCATAGAATTACATCTTACAGGAAGCAATAATATTTTACCTGATGTGCATAGATAGTATCGTACACAAGAGTCCAGAATACTCCAGAGGCATAAAGTGGCAGCACAATAGATGGGTCCAGACTTCCTTTAACTGCTGCCCATCCTAACAAAGCTCCCCAATTAAAGGTCAACCCAAGATAGGCTTGAGGCTAACCAATTTAGTTACAGGAGAGCATCATAATACAGCATAATAAGATCATGCATCAGAATAATAATAAAGAATTAAGAATACAAAAATAGAAATGAGGAAATTCTCACCCAAAATGTAAACCTCTTCATGAGGGGATAGGAGAAGACAAGCAACAAGGATGAGGCACCCAAAACACGACTGCAGAATGTACACAAGCCAAAGAAATAAATAAAAGTTGGCAAAATTCCAATGGAACTCAAGCAGAAGGATGCAAGGCACTTGCAAGCCATGAGAAGAAACTAAAGTAGGACTTGCTTACTTTCACTTAATTTCAAAAATGTCCCATAGCTTTCATTTTGTTTTTTTGTTATAAAAGATCTGTATAGGAAACAAAACAAGTTTTATTATTTTCACTGATTCCTATGCTAATATTTGAAAACAAAGAGCAAAATGCATATTTGGTGTTACCAGCTTTGCCAATTAGGACATGCGAGACAGATCATAGTTCCAGACAAGAAGGTTCTATAATTAACTGATTAAGTGTTTACAAATTTAAGTATCTAAAGTGCCAACATAACAAAGATAGACCCTGATCCATTTTGGAATTTCAAAATAAGAACTAACCTATAATTATTCAGTTGTAGAAGAATTCCAAGACCTAAAAGTAATTGAAAACCAAGAAAACAAAGTCCTTGAAATGGTGTCAAAACACCACTTGCCACAGGTCTCAACTTTGTACGTTCTACCTGCAATATACAATGACATTCAGAACATAAAATATAAGATCAGCTATAACAGTGAAAACAAAGTGAAACATTTTAGAAAAGGATAGAGGGGAGAAGTACAGCATCACACGCTTACTATATATAAAGTGTTTTAACTGAAACGAAAATCACCAAAGTAATGTTATATCAATAAAATCAAATTAAATAAGATAGGTGTTTGGATATAGAATAAAGGGAATTAAAGTTGTTAGTTACTAATTAGAGGGATGTCAAAGGCCAAACCCATCATATCTATAAATAGGAGGATACTTGGTTTAGAGGGGGCACTGGAATCTGTAAACCTGTGTGGGAATAGAGCGGTAACTTCATTGAAATAACATGGAGGAGAGAGTTCTCTCCTACTTCTTGTTCTTTTTCATCCTATTCAATAAGATCTATTTTTTCTTTCCCATTCCCAATTCTTGGTTCATAACAATAGGTGTCTGAGACTCAATTAGCTACAGGATCAGAAGGGAATGGGAGCTCAATACCTGTCTCATTGGCCCAAAGTTTGGAAGGTTTACACCGGAAGGAATGTATGATGATGACAGAGAGAAGTGATGAGCTGGAAGTAAGAGAGAAAGGGAAGGAAGGAGTTAGTAACTGAACAGTGGAATGTGTTTTTTGAATTTAGGAGCGAAGCAGAGTGAGGAGAAGATATCCATGCGTACTATTTTGCTAGCTATGGATAGAGAGCAGTTGCTCTGTATAATATGGGTAGAACTCTGACAGTAGACACCCTATTGTAATGAATTTTCTTTTATCTGAATAATGCACGGCATCTTGATTCTCCATTTTGCTATATTTCTTTAATTTTAGTTATTGATGCATTCAGTTTGTATCAATAGCATCCAAGGAGTCCGATGTTCATCTGCCAGGCTCTTTGATTCTACCTAAATCTTAGTACAATCCTCTTATCAATAAAAAGAAGTTCAATAACAAGGTGATTTAGGAAGAAAGGAGGACAAGAATCCCCCTATGGCAAGCCAAAAAGGGCAGGGTGGGGGACAAAAAAGATCAGATGGAAGTTTCGTTCACGTAAATTGATATAATTTAACCACATTGGAAACATGATAGGTACTTAGAACATGAAATTATTTTATACTAATTATAGAAAATAAAGATGACTCAGGGCATGAGAAATGTTAAAGCATTAGAGTTGCCATGACTTAGCGTTCAGTTCATTCTCCTATTAGCATCTATTATCTTAATCGAACACATCCAAATAGAAACAACCCTGCCATAATAATTTGCGACTCAATTACTATCTCATAATCCCCTATAACAATCAAAGCAACCAAAAAAACGTGACATTTACCATTGTATCAATATCCCGGTCAAGGAGATCATTAATGGTACACCCAGCACCTCTCAAAAGCAATGCCCCACATGCAAACAGAGTCATCATTTTAAAATCAGGAAGATGACCAGGGGTTGCAGCCATGGTAATTGACCTAAATGCATGAAAATTAGATACAATAAAAAAGAGAGATTTAAAGAAGTGGTGAACTTTTTAGGCTTATGTTTATACATGCGTTTAACCTGATGAAACAAGTTTTAGCTTCCATGTTCATCGCCAAATCAGCTTTACATTGACAGAATAGTCTCATGTATGAATTTAGAATTGACCAGGAGATTAATAAGAATGATATAGGCATGAAATAACAAGGTTGCAATAAATAGAGCAGCGCATCTAAGTTACAGAAAAGAAATATCCCTTTTAGCCTTTAAAAATTCCTCAATTCATTACCGATTGTTACACACAGCTCCAACTTTACAACAACACAATATCTTTGTATTTCCAAAAGTTTAATATCCATGTGCTGTCAACCGAAAGAAATCACCATTGACATAACTTTAAGCAGGTTATTGTAAAGTCAACAAATTTACTATAATTGGCAATTTGTGATTGCATGAAAGCGTAGAAATCCTTTGCAGGCATAGACAATTCAGTTTAATTTCTATACCCTGCCAATAAAAACTCATCATTGTTTGACCTTAAGGTAAGTATTGTAATTTGTAGGTGGTCCAATGGAGGCCCGAGAGCAGATGGTATGGAAGGCTCAACTAATCTTATTAGGATAAACTTTGATATCCTGTTAGGAAGCAAGTTTAAACCTAACTCATCTTTATAAAACTGTTTGTCTCACTTAAGGATTGTAATTTGGTCTTATTTCAACGTTGAGTCTAACATTGTGAAAATGTTAGCAGATTGGTATTTAGAGACTTAGAGTCTGCATGGAGAAATATTTCCATAAGCATATGCATAAATTAATTTGCAGAAACTCTCTCATAATAGTTTCTCCAAAAACACTTTTTCTTAACTTAAAAGAGGTGTTTATTTCATTTTTTTTCCTTCGTAGTTTCTTCAATTATAAGTGATAATAAGGAAGTATATTTGCACACTATTAAGTTTAATGTTTATAGACAATCACTATCTCTGTGTTTTTATGAGGGTGAAAGCATTTATCCATAAGATCAATAACTAAGAACTCTTACCAGATACAAGGCCATAGGAGCAACCACGTCCCAATTGGTTTATCAAGACGAGCAAGGCGTGCATAGGGCTGAAACTGCTTTGGCAAGTACAAATCCACCCAAGTGGCGTCCACTCCACCACCATTACTCACACTACCACTTTGGTTCTTGTTCTCCTTCGAGGGCCACGTGGACACGTGTGCAACAAGATGAAAATTTGAGAGAGACCCAACAGTTTTACGAAACTCAAAATTGTAATTTTGGAGCTGGGGTGGTTTGAATGAGGGATTTAGACTGGGGTTCCGGTTTTGGGTTGCAAATTGTTGAACGGAGCTCAAAGGGTTGAAGATGTCAAGGTGAAGCGATACTGAAGAAGAAGAAGAAGGTTTGAGAAATCTACGCGAAGCACGGAAGATCAAAGACGATGCCATGTTCTCAAATGCAAGCTTTTTTTCAAATTTGGGATTCTAAAATTGAAAAGTGATTACTCCATAAAGCTTCAACAAAGACATTTTCTTTGTAGTGGTCACTCTTACAGTGGTAGTTCATAGCAAGGTGTGATCTTCAAAGAAAATAAGGGTTAACTCATGTCGTATGGAATAACAGTAACTATAATCGTACTGATAAATTATTATTAATTAATTTTAAACTATGGAGTTAGAAAACCTTGATCCTCGATTTAAGCTTAGCTATTAAAATAAGGGTTAACTCATGTCGTATGGAATAACAGTAACTATAATCGTACTGATAAATTATTATTAATTAATTTTAAACTATGGAGTTAGAAAACCTTGATCCTCGATTTAAGCTTAGCTATTCATTCATATTTTCAATATGCATCTATATGCAATCTACTTTTAATTTGGGACTTACTCCCTACACCTCCACAATTACTAACGCTCCCGAATACTACTAAAAAGACTAAAATATCCTTTATTATCGCTGAAATCACCATGTTAACCAGCTCCGTTACTGCAAGCTCTTTCCTGAAAAGCTTATTTTAAACAATTCATTATAAAAAATTTGTTCGAAAAAATATTATATGTAATATAAAAAGTTTGTTACGAAAATCTTATTCTGAAAAACTTGTTCTACAATACATATTATACATTCTAAAAATGCTATTTTGAAAATTTTATTCTGAAAATCTTATTTTAGAAGTTTAAAAAAAAATTCAGAATATGTAATCCAAAAATCACTTTTACAAACAGTAAAACGTAATTTGAAAATGTAGGAGGTGCGTGAAGAAATTGTGCGGGTGCAAGGAGTAAAAGCCTGAAAATTTAAACAAGAAAAGTTTTTATTTGTACTTCACAACTTGGCATATTTTGGGCTACTCCATCTGTTTGGGCTTTTGGGCCTGCTACTATTTACACCGTACTAAATCCTAGTTTTGTTTTTTTCAAAGAACTAAATAATGAAAAGTAAATGTTTGTTGTGTGTCCAGATCAAATAAAATTATTCTCATTTCCAAACCAAACAAATAGTCTTAATGTTGCTAATATGGTTATTTGATCAATTCTAGTATCGCCAATCACCATACTATATATGGATGAAAATGGTTTTATTTTTTTTTAGGTTGGATCATTGATTCTCTTTCCACTCTTATATTGGCAAATGATTTTTGTTTTTCAAATATAAAAATTTCACATTTATAAATATAATCTAATTTTTATATAATATAACCTACAATATATTTTAATTATCTGAATGTATTATGAAAATATTTAATTTAAAATATATTTTCGAATTATATAATTAAAAAATTATAATTTAAAACACATTATCAAACGTAAAATACAGTTTCTAATTACACATTTTAAGATATCTTTAAATTTAAAAAAAAAGTTTGAACTATACATTTTCTAATAGATTTTTTGTTTTTTAAATAATACTTTATACGTATAGACATGTTTTCATACATGTAAAAAGAAGATATTGAATAAGAAAAAATGTTATTTGACCGCATTTCACAACTTGTATAAAGATAAAATAGTTTTGATAAAACTTAACTTTTATATTTCTAGAAAAAATAAAAAATAAATAATAACAGGAAGTATTGTCAAATGATAATAAAAAGAGGGGTTAAATATGTTTTTGTTCTTTTAACTTTCAGTAAATTTTGGAATTAGTCAATTTCGAAACTTTGGACCAATTTAGTTATTCATTTTCCGAAATACGTGGATTTATTCTTTTTAATCAAATTTTGTTAAGTTTATTTGGCATTTCAATCGCGTTTCATAATAGTATTTGACTTAACATTAAAACAAAAAATGTATCAAATAGTATAAAAAACTTAAATACAGTCGAATTTGAATTCTCTGCTGGGTTTTGTTGTGTTGTTCCTCTACTGTGCTTTCATAATACACTGATTATGACTAATTTTGACGATTTAAAATATATTAAATAGATATTTAAAATACTAACACAATGTATTTTTAATGCTCAGCATAGGTCAGTACCAAACAACCAGTAGAGAATTTGGACTCAATACAATCCTAAAATATATACGAAACATCAAATAAACCTAAGAAAACTTGATTAAAATGACTAAATTTATGTATTTCGAAAAATAGAAAACTAAATTGGTCTAAAATTTTGAAATAAACTAATTTTAAAATTTATTGAAAATTAAAAGATAAAAACATATTTAACTTAAAAAAAGTGTTAAAATACCATGTCCATTCAATAATTGGCTTTGTTTAAGATTGAAAAGAGCCACGCGTGATAAGTGTGATAAAAATGACAGTTTGAGTATGACAAAAAACATTCACGGAAACGTAGAACTTGTCACACCATTATCACAGATTTTTTCCTTCTTCTTGAACACTCTTTAAAGGCATACTCCAGCAAATTAAAAGAAACTAAACGAAAGAGTCTTAATAAATTTTTTCTTTTTTCTTTTTAAAAAAATATATGACAATAATCTCGTACGACAACATGGTGATCATCTAATAAATCACCCCATCATTCTATTCATGAACAAAGGGTATTGGTGGTTTTGTCATTTTTCTAAATTTACTGTTCTTATATTCTTCTAACTCAACAAATAACAGAGTGGAAAATTATAGCATAGTTTAATTAATGGATGTGAAGTAAAGAATGATGTGTTGGTCCTGCATGTGGGTGGTACCATTATAATTGCTCTTCTTGTTTTATTGTCTTGATTCCAATTTCACATTATACATTTTCTTTATCTTAGTTGAATCCCTTCAAATACAATAATGCACAATTAGGAATCATAATAATCACATTATACATTTTCTTTATCACAGATTTTTTTAACCTGTGGGTACCGGCTAGATGCCCATGGATATTTTACACAACAAAATTAAATTTTGACTAATTAAACACTAAAATTGTTTTAGAATTAAAATAGTATTGAATAAAATACAGTTAAAATTAAAGTTTGCAAGAATTTTTGATAATATACTTACCTATCATGCTTCTTTATTATCCTAATATCAAAAACAAAAACCAAAACAAGGTCTTCTTCATTCATGGTGCACGATGAATAAAAATGTGCATAATGGGGTTATGAAACCGTGAGCACCCACAAATTGAATTTAAGCATTCAATTTAAGTGAGTAGGAAGGATTCAATTTTCAGTGTGATTTTTAATTGGTCCACTTTCTAAATTTAATTTCAAATGTTCCAATTTGCTTCATACATACAAGCAAATACTTAATTTTTTAATAATGGGTACCTGCCGGCATATATAATATAATATGATATATACTTCTAATCTATTTATAAACGATTAGTAAAATATTTGTTACGCATGATTATTTATTAATTACAGATACCAACTATTAATGGATGGACTTTATATGCATATATTCGTAAGTATAATATTTTTGTCATCTTTATACATAATATACATTCTAAAAGTAAATTATATTATTTCAATAAAAAAATTATTCACATATAAGGCATGAATTGAATTTTTCATTATCCAATTTAAATCCAATAAAATAAAAATAGATCTATAATCCAAATCTAATCAATCTACTTAAAATAAATTCGGATTAAAGTTTAATTCATTTTAAGTAGATTTATTAGTTTTGAATTTTTTTTTTCAATCCAATGGATTAAAACTATACTGAATTTAATTTGTTAAAAAATTAAATTCAGTGATGGAGTTAATATATCTTATTACTAGATTTATTTAATTTTTTCATAGTGATATGCTCATAACTTACTTAGGATTTTAACCTAAGTAAAATTTAATTTCAAGATAAACCATACATTTTGATCAACAATAACACTTTTTGTTTTTGGAAAAAACTTGAATTGATATAGAAACATGCACATATATTGATTGATTTAATTGTGGAAATGTGTATTTAGGTATTTGTGGAGGAATTTGGGAGGTGTAAAAATTGATAGAAAGAGCATTTATTGGTATTGGTGGGTTAAGTATGAAGATGGAAGCACGTGCATGGAACGCAGAAGAAGGGTCAAGATTCAACAAAGTCGGCACAAACTTCTCGATCGCAATCACTACACAACATGTAACTCTGCACACTCTGGGGGATTAGAGTTATCTTATTATGTCATTCATTCACTCATGTGTCATCAATAAATGCATAAATATAATATACTAAAATATCTCACTTAATTACATTATAAGTATTGTGGTAAAAGTTAAAATAAGTAAAAGACGAGTGTGGTTTTTTAGAGAAATTATATATAATTACTTGTTATTTTTAAGATGGACAATTTACTCTCTTTTCTTCATAGAACGGAAGGGAAATAGAATGCTTGAGGCTCTATAAGTTTTTAATGTGAGAAATTTTAGAATATGACTAATAAAAAAAATATCGTTTGTGCGTATTTTAAAGTTTATATTCATTTTAAAAAGAAAAATAACATTCTAATTTCAAACACTTATTATTTTCCATCCATACAAAATGTTGCGCAGTTAAATTTAGGTCATAATGCTTTTGTCTCACTTGACTTATTTTATAAGTTTTTAAACGAGTTCGTCCACCATTTTTTATTTTTCTATTTTCAATAACTAAAATTAACATTAATAAAGTTACATTAAGTAGAAAAAAAAAATAGTTGACTAATGTGACTTTTCAATTATAATAAATACTATCGTAATTGAATAAAATAAAAATTTAATAACTTGTGCTAATATTAAAAATGTGTGATTAAGAATAAAAGTATTATCGTCGGCACATATTTACCTGTCAATTTTTAATGTCTAAATTAGGTAATTTATAAATTATTAGAAGATATATAAATGTCTAAATAATATTTACATTTAAAAAAAAAATAAACCTCTATCTTCAAGTTTAATGGATTAATTTTATACTCATCTTTTATTACTTTGAGTCAAAATAGTTTTTGCTAGCTAAAATTTGTACCAAATTATTCGATTGTTATTCTCATTACCTAACTCACACACCAAAACAATTTACAAACATTCAACATACTATTCTCATCCAAAATATACCACATCACGAAAATTATACATATCATACCAGGTTCATTAATTCCAACCAAATTTCATCCTTAATTTCAAAGAATAGCAACAGGCAACCATCAATTTTTATCAAACTCACGCACATAGACAAAAATTAGTTTTCCTTACTTAATGAAAAGCTTGACTAACTATAGTATAACACCAACACCTTTTCTAAGTCACAAGGTACTCTATCTACACATAGAAATACCACATATATTATTAGATCATACCCTCATGACCATCGATCAACAAAAAATTAAACCAAACAGAAGAATTAAGGAACACATGCAACTTTAAAGAGAGACATATGCAAGGATGATCAAAATTACACAAAAGGAATAACTGAAATCAACTTACTCAAATAGGAAAATTGATCGAATGGACTTGAAGATCTTGTCGCAAGAATCACACAAGCAGTCTCTAATCTTCAAATAAATGAACGAGAATCAAGTAATTTACACAAAGATAAAAAAGAGTTTTTTTAGAAAATATTTTAGAAAAATGAAGTGTTTTTAAGTAATAATATCCCGTTATCAAATTTATATTTATAGTTAAGTGATTTATTATTAAAATAATAGTTTTAAAATACAATCACTTTTGAAATATTATTTTTTATGTACTTATGTAATTTGTTTTCTAATAAAAAAACAAACCTTCATACATTACTCATTATGTTAGTCCTTATTTTTTGTTTATAGTATTTTTAAATATTTTATTTTTAATTTCACTTTCAATAAATATTTCATTTTTAACTTTGGTCTAAACAATATACTATGTTTTCTAGTTTTTACAAATAAAAAGCTCTTTTTTAATTACTCTAAGTAGTTTATTTCCGATTTTAGCTTCTTGTAACCTATTATGTGAACAGATCAATTTTGATGACGTTAATAATATTAAGTTCATAATTCACCATCATGTAATAACATTATTACAATATCATTTATAGTGAAAGACAAAGTTAAAAACGAAAACAAATTAAAAAGGACAGAGTCGTTATCCATGAGTTATTTTTATTATTATTATTATTATTATTATTATTACAATTATTATATACATATATATCAATCATATCACAGCATTGATATCTTGGTTTGTTCTGATATCACTATCAATCCATTTTTTGCGGATCAGGGACTCTCCTTGCCATTAATATGCACTGTTTATTCCTATAATACATGTCATTTTCTATTTCCCTCTCATTTCTATTTCACACTGATATGCTTCACTGGACTATTATGTTAATTTTAAATAAAAATCTTCACTTTTTTCGAATTATTGATTATATATAAAGATTTTACAAGTATTAAAAGAAAGGACAAAAATGTGTTAGGATTTTTCTGTTGGGTGTTTTCAGTAATTTAATCACCAATGATGCCCCTTTTGAGTTCTTTCAGTATAATAATACCTTTATGAAAGAATTTGATTAAATTTTAATATTATTATTTATTTATTTATTTTATATATATTATTTTAATACTTCTATTTTTTTTTCACAAATTTAATCTTAATGGAAATACAAAAAGTTTGAGCCCTCAAGGCTGAGCCGTAATAATACTCAAATTATTATTAACGTTTGCATTTTTTTTTTCCTTTTCATTTTCTTTGAACATATAGCAAAATAAATGTGTCGTGATATTTGGCACAACATTTTGACATGAAAAAACTTTAATTATCACATTTAGTTGGTATATTCTCTTGGAACAAATAATGAAAGTAGAAATACGTTTTTCACCAAAATCTTTCAAATAATATTGGTTGTAATTTTATATAAATGAAAACACTTTAATATTTTTATAATATTAGCGTTGAAAAATTCAAGTATTGCTTTAGGTTTTACATCTGAGTAGAGATTAAAAAGATTAATATCATGTAAGGATGAAAACTCATAAATTTATTGTCTTAATGTTTTATGTTCGAGATGATATCAATATCTTATGTGTGAGTTGACTCATGTCTCATTAGTATTATGTCGTATGTTGAAAGTCTTCTTGAGGGAAGTTTAGACAAACATGATAAACGATGATACAAGAAAGAATATTCATACCATGAAAGCTCGAGGAAAAAGTATCAATGTGAAAGGTTTTGGTGTAATATCTCTTTCATGAATCTTCCTCAAAAAATCCTTCGATTAAAATTAAATACAAATTTGAGTGATTTTGAGAATAATTACAAGATTGAATAAAATGTGTTTGGAAAGTATAATTTTATATTAAAGAATTTGTGTTTTATAAATATGATTTCAATTTTTGTCATGCAAAAGTCATGATTAAAGTACATAAGTTTGTTTTACATTGTACAACTTTAAAGTTTTATTTATTGTATGTTCCTATCATTTATTGTCTTCATTATGTCACAATTGTGTTACCTTCATTCAAAAAAAAAAAAAGAATTGTGTCATCATTATATTGTAGGTGACATTAATTGTCTTGTGGAGAGACCAAATGAGTCGAGTCACAATCAAATCCTGACGTTTAGACTATAATACTCTTAAGTAGAAATAGTTGCATCTTAACTAATAACTATAACTTTTGGTTTAGTTGTAAATGCTCGATCCAACAATTGATATCAAAGCCAAGGTCATGAGTTTGATTCTTAGTAGACTCCAAGTGGATCGAGTTACAATCAAATCATGACGTTTATATTGTTATGCTCTTAAGTAAAAAGAGTTATGTTGCTCAATCAACACATTATTGTATTGTTGTCGTTGTCATGTTGTTGTTATCATATTTATGTGAGAATAAGAGAATAACAATCATGCTTCTCCAAGGGAAAAAATAATAGTTATATTATTATTCTTGTGTTGTCGTTATCGTATGTATAGTCTCGCATGTATAAGAAGAAAAATAATTTCATTTTCTATTCCTTTGTTTCTTTTATTATCAAATTTATATTTGTATAAAATTAACTTTTTTTAATAATTTCAATGAAACACCCATGTTTATTTTTGCTAACCATTGTTATATATTAACAAAAGAAAATTATAATTATTATTATTTAATTTTCAATAATAACTAAACTTACTATGATTCTAAAATTGTTGTTATATATTGTTCCAAGTGTTTTTTCTAATTTGCATTATCACCCATTTAATACAAACTTTTACATTTAATTCCTTACGTGATATATCCTTCAAATGATAGATAGCAAAACAAACAAAAGTTAGAATTAACGAAAAATTAAGTTTGTTAAGACACCCAAAAACAAAGGACTAATTAGACTTAAAAAGATGTTTATGGTCGTTTCTATGTTCGTGTTTACCTACAAAGTTGACATGATGCTAAAAAAGGGATGAAAATCCATGATTAAGCATTGTAGTCGTTATTGAAAAATGAGCACTTGCAAAAGAGAACCTCTTCAATACAAATTCTTTCTCATTCATTTAAGTTTCCATGTGGATCTAATCATTTCTCTTATTAGGGATTATTAAAAAAAATAAAATAAAAGCAGTATATGATATAAAAAGCAAAAAGTCTAAGATTAATATTGATTTAAATACAATTACCAGATAAAATTATTATTAGAGAAAAATAATATATAATAATAAATCATAACTAAGAGGATTAACCTATATCTAAACTATGTACGAAGAGGATTTTTTTTTCCATATTTGTTTCTAAATTTTATCCTTTGAATAACTTATTCTTTTAAATTATATTTTCTGGTATATACACATTTTATGGCTCTTAGTAAATTCTCTCTTAAACTTATATAACTATTCATAATAGAAAATATTACCTACATTAGTTATAATTTTGTAGAACCTAAATAATTTTTTTCATTCTTTTAACAATTATATCAAGAAGGTACATGTTGAAATGAAAAAAAAAAAACGTCACATTAACTTTACACATCTATATTTTAACTCATTTTCACTTGTCTTCTCCCTAAGTCGTGTAT
>Ga0214544_1003053_pt1 | contig 34975 bp, 46 predicted proteins | sample CNSS3metaG_FD_160074 | JGI IMG/M metagenome (GOLD analysis project Ga0214544, IMG submission 160074) | Root nodule microbial communities from cowpea collected in UCLA plant growth center, Los Angeles, California, USA - CNSS3 | ecosystem: Host-associated > Plants > Roots > Nodule | place: USA...
TCCGCGAGCGGGAAGCTGGCTACGTCGCACGCGTCGAGCAGGCCTACGAGCGGATGGTGGCGGCCTGGAAGGAGAAGCCAAAAAAAGTTGTCATGAACTGACGAGAGAGCTTCTCAACACCATCCGTGGAGAGGCATACGCGGCCATCCTGAAGGAACAGCGTAAAGCTCGCCCATCGCTTCAGGATATAGTTGAACGCCTTCGCCAGGTCGTGCCCCCGAGACAGCTTGCCAAGCTGCTCCTGCATATAGACCTGGAGGTCCTCGACCACAGGCCGGCTCAGCGTCTGCCGCACCTCGAGGCGTTCCTCGACACTCTTGCCGTTGATGGAGCGCTCGATCTCGAACAGTGCATCGATCCTCCGCACGACCTCGATCGCGATCGGAGAGAGCGGGATTTCCTTCTTGCCGCCGGCCTTGCGCCGGGCATTCTCTTCGATGTCAGCCATGGCAAAGAACGGGCGCCGTCCATGCGACCAGCAGGCCGCCTCCCGGATCGGGCCAGGTTGGCGTCCCGCCAGATAGAGCTGGTTGTACCCGTCATAGGCGTCGGCCTGCAGGATGCCCGCATAGCCCGCCAGATGCCCCTGCGGATGCTCGCCCTTGCGGTCGCGTGAGTAATAGAACATCGCCGCCGGCGGATCCGTGCCCCCAAACGGCCGGTCATCCCGGACGTAGATCCAGCATCGTCCCGTATCGGTTTTGCCCTTGGCCAGCACCGGCACGGTCGTATCATCGGCATGAAGGCGCTCGGCCCTCATGACATGGGCTTCCAGCAGGTGCAGCAGGGGATCCAGCGCGGCACAGACTGCGCCTACGGCATCTGCCATGGTCGACAGTGCGATCGGCACGCCTTCCAGCACGTAGCGCTCGGCTAGGCGGTTCAAGGGCTGATGCTGACCGAACTTCTCGAACATGATCATCGCCAACAGGCTCGGGCCAGCCCATCCCCGGGGCACGGCATGGAACGGCGCCGGCGCCTCGCTGATCTTCTCGCAGTCGCGACAGGAGAACTTCTCCCGCACCGTCTCGATCACCTTCCACTGGCGCGGCACCACTTCCAGCGTCAGCGTCACGTCCTCGCCAAGCTTGCGCAGGCGATTGCTGCCGCAGCATTCACAAGCCGTAGGTCCATCGATTACCACCCGTTCCCGGGGAAGGTGCTCGGGGAAGGTCTGGCGCTCGGCACGCTTGCGGGTAAATCCGCGCACCGTCATCGTTTTGGCCACGGCCCGTTCCGCCGCAAGCTCGTCGTCGGTGGCGTCGACTTCTAGCTCCTCGAACGTCAGCGCCAACTGCTCGATCAGGCGCGACGAGCGCTCCGACCGCTGGCCGTAGATCTGATGCCTTAGCTTGGCGATCTGCAGCTTCTGCTGCGTGATCAACGCGTCATCTTCCGACGCTTTCGCGCGCGCGACCGCAAGTTCGGCGGCGATCTCCAAACCCTTCGCGCGTTCGACCGCCAGCGCCTTCTTCAGGGCGGCAATGTCATCCGGAACAGCGTCGCGGTCGGCGTCCATGCGACGCAGTGAATCACAGATTGGACGCGATGGGACTCCCCAAAATGCAAAAAGCTGCGGATTCTGCGCTCAGCCCGCGCTTAGCGGCCGCCAGCTCAGTTGCGGATTCCGCCAGTCAATCCCTTCCAGCATGTAGGCCATCTGCGCCGCCGAGATCGATACCGCGCCGTGCGACGCCGAAGGCCATATGAACTTGCCGCGATCCATGCGCTTGGCGTAGAGCGACATGCCCAGCCCGTCATGCCAGAGGATCTTGACCAGATCGCCGCGGCGACCCCGGAAGATGTAGAGATCGCCAGCATGGGGATCGCGCTTCAGGCTCTCCTGGACCGCAAGCGCCAGGCTTTGCATCCCGCGGCGCATGTCAGTGTGGCCGGTCGCGATCCAGACCCTGACGCCGCTCGGAATCGGGATCATCGCCGTCTCAGAAGCTCAAGAACCCGCTGCAGCGCCTCCGTGTCCACGTCTCGGTCAACACGCACGCGGCAGCCGCCGCCAAGCTCGATCTCGATAATGCCGGCCCCCGCACGTTGTGCAGGCGGTGAAGACACCGATTGTGGCCCGCCACTCGAGATCGGAGCCGCCACAGGCGTGATCTCAACCGGAACAAGCACCGGCGCGGCATCCCCGCTCAACTTGCCTTCGCGCGCCAACCGGCGCCACGTGAACAATTGTTTCGTCGACAGCCCGTTACGTCGCGCCGTCACCGACACCACACGTGGCCCGCCATAGCTCTCGGTGACGATCCGCTGCTTTTCTTCCAATGTCCAACGGCGTCGAGCGCCCGTCGAGACGACTTCAAGCCGCGAAACCTTCGGCATAGGCATACGGTCAGGCATACGCCTATGTCTTCATTCTCTATCAACCGCGCAAGGCGGTCCTCGCCGGAGCGATACGATGCGCCGACACTTAAGGCCGAAGCGCTGCCGACCAGGTTCGAGACGCCCCCGCGCCGAGCGTCTGATCGAGATCCGGGAGGTAAGGTCAAAGCATTCGCGTTCGTGACGACGCTCGGGCATTGGTGGCGGCTGCATGTGCTTGCGTTCCAGGCCGAGAAGCAAGAGCACTGGTTCGCCGGGCTCGACATGCCTGGCGATACGGCTGCACCGCGCGTTGCAGCCTCGCCGGCTGACTGCCGCGCCTCCTCGGTCAACAGGTCCTGGCGCACCACATCCGAATTGCCGCGGTGCTGAATGAACGTTTCGCGCAGCCAACCTCCAACGCGCTCAGGCGAGTTGAACGGCTTCACCCTGCCGGCCGCTACGTTAGTTCTGCACCGTGTAATGGCTGCAGCCCAGCTGCCGCGCAATCCGCTTCAGACCCATCCGCACGCCCTCAGGCGCAACATCTCCGCCACGTCATCCGGCGTCTTCATCACTTGCCCCTTGGTTCAATCCACTACGAGCCTTCCGTGCTTCGTTCCTCGTTCATTCACTCTCTCCTCCTCTGTTCAAGGAGAGCGCAATTCCTCTGGCGCCGAGGAGGCAGCTTCCATGGCGCTCGAGAGGCAAAGTTAATGAAAGCTCTCACAGGCAGCCCTCTTTGACTGATACGGTGCCTGGCTAAGATCACCGATCATCTTCCGTTCCAGCCAATAATCGAGCCAAGTGCATTCTGACAAGTTCATCACGCGCCACCCAGGGGACCGTTTGGCAGCGAGCCTTTACACATTGCGCGAGCTTGTCCAGAGGGGCATCGAGCACCTCCATAGTCTGAAAAATCCGCGCGCAACTCCAGCGCTGCCCACGCAGCAATACCAGTTTCGGCCGACGCAGTTTGCGGCTACCGACAGATGCATCCAAGCTAGGTCGCAGCTCCATCCAAGCCGTCACTCGGAATCTGGCAGCCATTCTTAATCTGCTAACGCGCAGGCCTGAAGAGGTCAGTTCCACCTGTTCAGAGTTGCAGTCAGACGCCGCAAGCCTTTGTCTAATAGTCCCAGATCAATGGCGTAGGACAGCCGGAGCCCAACAGGGTCGCCAAATGCGGTGCCCGAGACGGTTGCGACACCTGCGTTCATCAAAGCATTAACAGCACCATTCGCGTCGATCTCACGGCCCGCGACCTTGGCGCGCTCCTGTAATTCGGTAAGATCCAGATAGAAGTAGAATCCACCTTGGGCCGGAGGCGAGGGCACCGACTTCAAATCTGAGAGGATCGCCAAACCTAGTGCTCGTGCATTGGAAACGTGGCGTTGTAAGAGCGTTTGGAAGTAGAGATCACCGTGCTGCAAGTGGCGCAACAGCGCATGCTGTGCAATTACATTCGGATTCGAGGTTGTATGGTCTTGTAGCGCTCTAACCGCGCTGATGACCGCCCTCGGGCCGGCGAGATACCCGATCCGCCAACCCGCGAGGGCCAACGACTTGGAAAACGAATTTACGATCAAAATGCGATCGCGGGCGCAGGGTGCCACCGAGACTATCGGATGGTGGGCGTGTGGGGCGTGTACGAACGCCCCATCACACTCATCGAAAATGATCCAGAGATTTCGGCGGGTAGCAAGTTCCGCAATGCCCGCAAGGGTGTCGCGGTCATATATCGAGCCGGTTGGGTTGTTGGGGCTGTTGACCAGGATCGCCTTGGTCTTCGATGTGACGGCCGCAGCGAGGTCAGTAAGCCTCGGCACATAGTTGTTATATCGCGTCTGGACAAAGACCGGCGTGCCGCCAGCAACGGCAATCTGGATCGGGAAGGTAGTCCAGCAGGGCGCCGGGATCACCACTTCGTCACCGGGATTCAGAAGAATCATCGCCGCATTAAAGAGCGCCTGTTTGGCGCCGCTTGTCACTGCGATCTCCTCTGCCGACCAGGGCTGAGCGGTCTCGAGAGAAACCTTATGAGCAAGTGCATTGCGCACCTTCATCAAACCGATTGCGTCGGTGGAGCGGTTGGCGTTATGATCAATTGCAGCGATGGCGCCTTCGCGCACAGACGGGCTTAGATCGCTCCGAAGTTCGTCGGCGCTGAAATCAATGATCGCCCCATCGTCCGAAGTAGCTGCTTGAGTCCGGCTACTCCCCGCGGCAGTATCGAAAGCTTTGAGAATGGTTGTTCGTTGCGCTAACATGAGCACTGTCCTTTTCAATCCAGGATATCTCTTATGGTTGCTGCGGGGTGAACTCTGCCAGATCAATTGGCCCAGCGTTCGATAAATTCAAAACGGCCGTCATGGTCGTGCTCATCCCGAATGGATTCATGACCGGTCTTCAGTGCCTGGCGATCAAGATAGATGGACTGATCTCATGCCGGAGTGGAAGGGACGCCGTTGAAGAATCAGGTTTCACAGTTCAGTTGCTCCCGTGCGAGCACTTTTTTGCAACAACGAGCCATCCTCCAAATCTCTCCCACTTTGGGAACTTCAGGAGCCGCAACGACTGAAAGACGCCACTTCATGGGCCAATTGACGGCTAGTTAGAACTTGAACCTTCCTCGTGCGGTCGCCTGTAGAGCGGGTGATCGACGGCGCTGCACACTTGAACTGCCTGAGATTGTCTCAGAGGATTCCATGATGAAGGAAGGATCGCATTACACCAAACGTGAGCGCAGAATTTTGGTAGAACAGTTGGCGCACTATTAGAAGCGTACGAACACAGATCTCGCTAGTTTCTGCCTCGAATTCCTCGTGACGTTCGACCGGACCTTAGTTGCCATGCATCTGCAACCTAGATCAACTACTAATACTTGTAGTTGACTCTGGCCCCAAAAAATCTGGCCCCAAAACATGGCCGTAAGATACAATCTACGCACCTGCGTTATCATGGTTCAAGTATCACGACCGTGACTCATTGCTCGTTGATAGGGTGCGCTCAGTGCGTTTAGGACTGGTTATCAACACGCCGCAATTCGCCGACGGCGTGGCGGCGTACAGGGGCTTGGCCGGCTTCGGAAATCTGGACAGCGACGATCAGTGGAGTTTCTGCCTCGCGGCGGGCAAGATTAACCCGCGAATCAGGAGATGATGAGCAGACGAGCCCGCCGGCACCACGCACCGGCATTCAAGGCCAAGGTGGCGCCAGCCGCGATCAAGGACGAGATGACGCTGGCTCCGCTGGCTGAGCATTTCGACGTGCATACGAAACAGATCACGCAGTGGAGGACCCAGCTTCAGGAAGCCGCGGCTAATGTGTTCGGGCGGAGGCAACAGAACGAGCGAGCCCGCCGTGGACGTGAAGCGCTACACGCCAAGATTGGGGATACGCACACGGGCTAGGCCGTGGGATTGTTGCACGCGCGCGAGCGCTGGCGGGTTTATGATGTGGCGCGAAGGGTCCAGGCAACCGGGTGATCGGCCGGCTTCTCGGCTTCGCGCAGGCGCTTCCATTCCTAGGGCAGCAGTTCGTGCACACGCGCGGCGATACGACCGAGGACGTCAGCGAGCCAGGCTTTAGGTCAACGTCGTTGAGGCGTGCGGGGGTGATGAGGGTGAGCATGATGGCGGCGCGGTCGGCGCCGCGTTGGGAGCCGGCGAAGGTCCAGTAGGGCCCCCCCAATGCGATGCCACGCAACGCTCTCTCAGCCGCGTTGCTGCTGAGGCAGATCCTGCCGTGGTCAAGGAAGCGGGCGAAGTCGTCCCAGCGGCAGAGCATGTAATTCGTTGGCTTCAGGACTTCGGAGGAGCGCGAGAGGGTTGCGCGCTCACACAGCGACTAGGAGTGCATTTGGTCGACGAGTGGTTTGCTCTTCTCCTGGCGCACGGCAACGCGATCGCAGAGACTGGTTTGCCTTTCTGGTTTTGGTGCGGTTTTCTCGATGTCAGCCAGTTCGAAGAAGCCCCGCCGCGCATGAGCGAAGCAAAATGCCGGCGTGATCGGCAGCACCTTCTTCTGAGGCTCGAACAGCGGCTCGAAGCCATTGTAGCAGTCGGCCTGCAGGATGCCGGCGAACCCCGCCAGATGCCTCTGCGGGTGCTGGCCTTGTCGGTCGCTCGATGCGTAATAGACCGCTGCCGGCCGCGCGGATCCAGCGAAGGGACGGTCATCGCGTACATAGGTCCAGATCCGCCCGGTCGTGCACTTGCACCTTGCCAAGATGCGGAGGCACTGTGGCGAAGTCTCAGCGGCCTGAAAGGACAAGAGAAACGGAGCAAAATGTGTTGTGGTCGGGTCAATGACGCCGCCCGATCTAGCCTCCCGAATGACATAGAGACGCTGAAGGCCAGGGTACTTGCCATGCCGAGAAAGCGGCCCGCGCCGATGATCTGGAGAGTGAATTCGCCGATCTCAAGGCCCGCAACGCCGACGCCGATACGCGCATCGAGCGGTTGACCCAGATCCTGAAGGCCTTCGACCGCGCCCGGTTCGGCCGACGATCGGAAAAGGTCGGCTCGGCGAACGGCGGCGATGAACAGCAGGCTTTCGTCTTTGAGGAGATCGAGACCGGCATCGCTGCAATCACGGCCCAGGTCCGCAAGGGCTGTGCGCAGGCGGATGGCAAGCGTGCACCGCGTCGGCGCAAGGGCTTTGCGCTCCATCTGGAACGGATCGAAACTGTCATTGAGCCGCAAGAGCTGGCTGAGCATCCCGGCAAGCAAAAGGTGCTGATCGGCGAGGACGTATCGGAGCACCTGGATGTGGTGCCGGGGAAGTTCCGCGTGATCGTCACGCGTCGTCCCAAGTATGCCTTAAGAACGCAGACGGCGTCATCCACGCGCCGGCCCCGGTCCACATCATCGAAGGAGGCATTCCGACGGAACCACTTCTGGCCCAGATCGCCGTCGCCAATATGCTGATGGCCTGCCGCTCTACCGGCAGGAGGCTATCTACGCCCGCGATCAGGTCGAGCTCGACCGCCAGCTGATGGCGCACTGGATGGGCAAGCTTGGCTTCGAACTGGAGATCATGGCCGACTACATCTTCAGCGAGCTCAAGAACGCCGAACGGGTCTTTGCCAACGAAACCATTTTGCCGAGGCTCGCTCCGGGCTCCGGATCGACAAACACGGCCTACTTATGGGCCTATGCCCGAGATGACCGAACCTTTGGCGCAATGGTCCGCCGATAGTGGCTGATCGCTTCGAAGACAGCCGCGCCGGCCAATGCGCTGTCCGGCACCTCAATGGTTATCACGGCATCCTGCAGGTGGATGGCTATGCCGCCTATAACAAGCTCGCGCGATCCGATCGCTGCAAGTTCGACGAGCTGCACGTTGCGGGGAGCTCAGAAGTGGCAACGGCGACGGTCGAGCGGATACCGAAGCTCTGGCAGGCCGAGAAAACCGTGCGCGGTCAAAGCCCCGATACTCGCGTTGCCGCGCGCCAGCAAGCCTCCGCGGCGATCGTTGTAGATCTCTTCGATCTCTGGCAGCAGACCTTGCGGCGGATCTCCCGCAAATCAAAATTGGCCAAGGCGATCCGCTATGTGCCGTCTCGCGCTGCGCCATCTTCGAACGCTTCCAGACCGATGGCCGCATCGAGCTCGACTCCAACATCGTCGAACGCCCCATCCGGCCACAAACAATCACGAGAAAGAATAGCCTCTTGGCCGGCAGCGACGGCGGCGGACGAACCTGGGCAACCATCGCGACACTGCTGCAGACAGCGAAGATGAACAACGTCGATCCGTTCGCCTGGCTTACCCTAACGCTTCAGCGCATTGCCAACGGCTGGCCGAGGCAGCGTGATCGAGGCCCTTATGCCATGGAATCACGCCGCGTGAACGGCCTCAGCTTGCCGCTTACTGAAGATCCCATCCTCAAGCCTCTTGGCGAACAGGCAAAGGCCCGTTCCATCCCACAACACCAGCTTGATCCGGTCCGCCCGCTTGGCCCGGAACACATAGACAACTCCCGAGAAGGGATCTGCACCCATGCTCTCGCGCACCAGGGTCGCAAGACCCTCCATGCCCCTGCGGAAGTCTACCGGTTTGGTCGCCACCATCATCCGGACCGCACCTGACGGACCGATCACCGGCTCGCCTTCAGCGCCTATCGACGCAATCATCGCCGTGTCCGCTCCACGACCGGCTCGGATCGTGATGCCGTCGACTTCAATCTCGATGATCCCGCTATCTGCCTTGCGCACCGCTTCGCGCTTCCGGTGAGCAGTCGGCACCACTGCGTCCACCAACGTCGGCACAAACTGAGCTTCGTCCGCTTGGGCATGACCGCCCGCTGCTTCTCGCAACTGACGTCGCCAGCCAAACAGCTGCGGCGACAATCCATGCCGACGGGCTACCGAACACACCGAGTCGCCACTCGCCACTATCTCCGCGACGTCCGCGCCTTGTCCTCGCCGCTCCACTTCCGCCGACGACCGCCTCCGGTGAAGACCTCAAGCCGCCGCACCGGCTGCGTGATAGCAGTATGCACTGTGTCCATTCTAAGCCTAACGGTCGAAACCGAACCGCAGACTCGCAGATCATCCCTTCTTTCGGTCAGTGGCGCCTGAATAGCGCTTACTCTCGCTCACCACGCAAGCCGGACATCGTCAACACCGACCGCGGCTCGCAGTTCACCGGCACGGCGTTCACCTGTGCGTTCGCCAGTAACGGCATCGCCTTCAGCATGGATGGCCGCGGTACAACGTCCTCGTCGAGCGGCTATGGCGCAGCATCAAATACGAGGACGCCTATCTGCGCGCCCATGAAAGCCTGGGCGAAGCGCGCAGCTCGATCGACCGCTATGTCGACTTGTATAATCGCCGCTGTTCACAGGGCTTGACGGCAGCACGCCGGGTCAAGCCCACTTCAACTCGCTGCCGCTCCGCATGGCGGTCTAGTTACGGCAGATGCTCCACTTATCGACGCGGAATTGCTGTTTAGACAACCGGAACCACCTCAGGCAGCTTTTCCGTGTGGTGAACTTCCGCAGCTCGGCCTGAGCAATATAGGCCGTCGGCACTGTCAACGTGCCGAGTCGAAGGCTAGGGCAAGGCATTTGGAATAGGACGTGACGTAGATTAATGCCTCCGGCTTCGTTCCCTCGTCATCCATCTCGACTGGTACAAAGCTGAGGTGGCTGGCGGCAGCGATTGCTTTGAAGCCGAAATAAGTGAAGGTGTCCACCAAGAAGCTGTCACTTGGCCTCGCCCACCAGGCAGAGAGTGATTTCGATTGCGTGTTGAGCGCCGTTACATAGAAACAGCTGAGCTGGCTGGATCGCGAAGCTATTATCAGACAAAGACGCGGCGATGATCTCGCCCTTCCAGACGTGCGCGGCGGCGATCAGGGTGAGACTCCGCATTGCGTCAGCTTAGAAGCTCCCGAATGATAGGCTGTTGCCTCATGTAAGCTGCTCCCCGACCAGACGGGCGGGCGGGGGCGACGATGAGGCGGCTGAGCATGGCGACTAGGAAGGAACTGACGGCAGCTGTGGCGAACGCTATCGATCGGGCGATCGCGAGGAGAAGGCGCGGATATCGGATGAGTTCGTCAATATCACTGGATATCATCGCAAGCATGCGATGCGGCTGCTGCGGGGCCACGATTGGTCGCGGACAGGTCGGGCGCGACGCCGGATTTACGGTGAAGCCGAACGCAATGGGCTCGCACTCCTCTGGGAAGCGTCGGACCGGGTTTGCGGCAAGCGGCTGAAAGCCTTGATGCCAATGCTGATCGAGGCGATGGAGCGGCACAGCCATCTCGACCTCGCTCCCGAGATCCGGACAAACTGCTTTCGATGAGCGCCGCGACGATCGACCGGGCGTTGGGCCGGATTCGGGAAGGGCTCGGTCGCCAGCGCCGGCGACCGGCCGCGCACGCCCTCCGACGCAGTATTCCGATACGGACGTCAGCAGATTGGAATGATCCGGCACCGGGATTCGTCGAGGCCTTGTCGCCCACAGCGGTCCATCGGCGCGCGGCAGTTTCGTACAGACCCTGGTCCTCACTGACGTCGTGACGGGCTGGACGCCGCTGATCGTGCGCGAGCAGACGCTGCTGAGCACCGTGCGGACGGGATTGCGTAAGCAATTGCCCTTCGCGCTTCTAGGCTTAGACACGGACAATGACACTGTTTTCATGAACGAGACGCTGAAGACGTACTGCGACACAGCCAATATCGCTTTCACGCGGTGCCGGCCGTACCGCAAAAACGATCAGGCGCTCGTCGAGCAAAAGAATGGCGCTTTGTGCGCAGGATGGTTGCTACCGGCGGTTCGAGGGTTTGGAGGCGGCGACGCTGCTGGCGCAGCTCTACCGCTCAGCGCGCCTGTTCGAGAACTTTTTCCAATCGTCGTTTAAGCTAATCGCCAAGCAGCGCGACGGCGCCCGTGTGCACAAGACTACAGCGCGCCTGCGACGCCGCATCAACGACTAGCCGCCGACGCGCGCACGTCCGATGAAGTTCGCGCCCGTTTACAAGAGACTTTCGCCAGCCTCGACCCCGTCGCCTTGTTGCGCGATATCCGAGTGACGCAGGAGCGGTTGGCGGCGCTTACCGATGCCGAGCCTGTCGCGAACACCGGCGCGATTGCGCAGCCGATGGATCTTTTCCTGGCGAGCTTGAGAACCGCCTGGAAGGAGGGCGGCGCTCGGCCGACAGATCGGCCAATCGTCAAAGCAAAACGAGGCCGTCGCCGTCCGGACCCGCTCGTTCGAGCGACGCCCGATTTGCGCAAGTGGTTTGAAGCCGAGCCGTGGCGGACCAGCAGCGAACTCCTGGCGCGATTGCAGGCAGAATACCCTGCAGTCTATCCCCAAAAACTTCTGCGCACGCTCCAGCGTCGCTTAAAGACCTGGCGCAGCGAACAGGCCAACGCCCTGCTGTTCAGCCCCTCCCAAGTGCCGCCGCTCGCCCTCGACCTCGTAGCGCCTAATAACGGCGGGCTCGCGCAGTAAAAGCCGCACACTGCCAATCGCGACCATCTTCGCATCCGGTGCGGCCGAGTGCCTGATCCGTGCTCGGCGTCAAGGCCAAGCCCGCTACGCGGGTCGCTTCGCGAGCCTTGACCCCTGCGCGCGGATCAGGCCGCGGACGACCATGAGCTTTGCTGGCAGGCCCGGCCTTGAGGCCGGCCCCGGTCAGCAAAGCTCATGGCGAACCGCTACCAATGAGGTTACTTCAGAACATCTTAGGCCCACTTCGGCAATCATTGAAACGCCTGGCCGCCTCCGCTTCACGCCGGGAGCAAAAAAATGAGACAGCGGGCGAGCCTGAGGGAGCACTTTTACGTGCGGCAATACGCGCTCTCATCCTGATTGTCGCGCCATACAGACGCCTCCATGGGGGTGGTAGCGCAGCAACGGTGCAAGATCGCGCTCGCGCACCACCTCGCCAAACAACGCGGACAGGATCCGCGTTTCGCTTCCCTGGGCAGGCACGTTCAGCGCTAAATTGACCGGCCCATGTTTTGCCGTCGCCGCCTCGGCGCGGGCGCCGAACGCCGACGGACGAAGGTACCCTGCCCGACATGGCCGCTGACAATGCCGCGCTGTTCGGCCTCCTGATAGGCTTTGCTGACAGTACCGACGGAAAGACTAAGCTCTCGCGCCAGGTCACGGTGCGGCGGCAGGCGGTTACCTTCGGACAGCCGGCCGTCGCCGATGTCCTGCTCCAGAGCATTGACCAAGGCAAGGTAACGCGGTCCCTCGGAGGCGAGTTGCCTTGGTCGCCAACTCGCAAATGTCCCATCGAAGCTCAAGTCCCGCGCTCCCTTTCCTTTTCGGCGGGAAAGAGATGAACGACCGACCATCGATTTAGCTGGAGTTGTATCCGAGATAGAGGTCAGCCGCCTTCTCGTTGCTAAGAAGCTCGATCGCAGTCCCTTCCATCGCAATCCTACCACTGTCCATGATCGCGCCTCGATTTGAGATCGCTAGTGCCTGACGGGCGCGCTGTTCAATCAATAAGATACAAGTTCCGTCGGATGCTAAGCTCGCAATACGACCAAGGCTCTCCGCGACGAGCGCGGGAGAAAGCGCGGCGGTCGGCTCATCCAGAACCACAACCCTTGGCCTTGTCATCAGCGCACGAGCATAAGCTAGCTGTTGTCGTTCGCCTCCCGAGAGACGTCCGGCCCGCGCGCGCTTGTGTTCGGCCAAGGCGGGAAAGAGTCGGAACATCTCTGCCATTCGGGCTTTACGGTCCTTCACGCCTTCGATGACCTCGAGGTTTTCGGCGATCGTGAGGGATGGAAATACATTGGCGACCTGTGGCACGTAACCGATGCCGTTCTGCACGCGCTTTTCGGGCGTCAACGACGCGATATTCCTGCCTTCGAGCAGGACGTACCCGCTGACGCGCGGCAGAAGCCCCACGACCGCCTTCGCTAGAGTCGACTTGCCGGCTCCGTTTGTCCCAGCGACAGTCAGGATTTCACCTTTTTTCAATACCAGGTCGATGCCGTTCAGGATATCGACGTCGCTATACCCGCCTCTAAGGCCCTGAATTGACAGAACTGTCATGATGTGCCGCCCAAGTACGCCTCACGCACCTGCTTGTTGGCTAACACTTGTGCGGGCGCTCCAGATGCGATGAGGCGTCCACGATCCATAACATGTAAGGTCGACACCAGACGCGTGAGGGCACCTAGGTCATGCTCTATGATCAGAAAGCTGATGCCTGTAGCATTCAAGTCTCGGATACGGCTTGCGATCTCCTGGATCAGCACCGGATTAACGCCAGCGAAGGGCTCGTCCAACAAGATTAGTCCAGCGCGGGTCATGAGCGCACGCCCGAGCTCCACGAGCTTCTTCTGTCCTCCTGAGAGGCGGCCCGCCGGCGTGAGCGCAATATGCGACAATCGGAGGAAGTCGAGCAACTCGTCGACTTCCCGGGAGATTGCGGCCTCCTCCTCTCTAATCCGGCCGGGACGGAAGAACAGGTCGGCGAGGCTTTCACCGCTCTGCTTTGGCGCAGCTGCCATGAGGTTCTGCCGAACGGTTAGATGACTGAATTCCCGAGGCACTTGGAACGTTCGCACTATACCAGCGCGAGCTCGTTCAACGGAAGAGAGTTGATCAAGCGACTTTTTATCCAAACGCACCAGTCCTTCATTCGCGCTCAAGAACCCGGTCACCAATGAGAATAACGTTGATTTCCCTGCGCCGTTGGGTCCGATCAGCCCAACAATGTCGCCGGTTGGTACCGTGAACGATACCCTGTCTACCACGCGCACCGCCCCGTAGACCTTTGTGAGACCTTCGACTGTAAGGGTCATCGCCTCGTGAAATCTCCCAGCAAACCTTGAGGCCGGTACAGCGTAAAGAGCACCAGCGCGAGACCAATGACACCTAAGCGAATACTCGCCATTTTGACCCCTGAAACGGAGGGTATGACGTCGACCAAAAAGCGCGACCCTTCCATTATGATCATTAGGATCAGCGTGCCCGCGACAGCACCTGAGATACGTCCAACACCACCGATGATAATCGCCATCCAGATGTAAAACGTAATGAGCGGGACGAACTGCTCAGGCACTATGTAACCAATGTAATGCGCGTAAAAGCCTCCGGCGACTCCAGCGACCGCCGCCCCGAGCACGAGGACCTGGATCTTAAAGCCAGCGGGATCCTTGCCGAGAGCCTTCACTGCCTCCTCATTATCGCGGATCGCTTCGATCATGCGCCCGAAGGGCGAGCGCACGATACGAAGCTTCGCGAGCGCTACCAGTATGTTTACGGCGATGAGCAGATTCAGCACTGCGAGAGGCTGCGTTAACCCATTCCCCAAGAATCGCATCAGCTTCGGGACGCCAGTGACCCCCTGAACGCCGTTAGTCAACCATTGTTCGCTTGTTACGACAATCCTGACGACTTCCGAGAAGCCGAGAGACACGATTGCGAAGTAATCATCTCGCAGCTTTAGGCTGACCAGTCCAAGCGGCCAGGCAGCAAGCGCAGCAAGAACGGCGCCTGAAAGAAATGAGAGCGGCCACGGAATTCCATACTGTGCCATCAGGCCTGCTGTGTAGGCGCCTATACAAAAGAAGCCGACGTGGCCGAAGTTGATGAGGCCCGTGAGACCGTATTGGAGGTTCAAGCCAAGTGCCAGAAGGGCGTAAATGGCGGCGATGATCGCCACTGCGACAAGGTAGGCTTCCATCAGCGTGCTCCCTCGGCATGGCTGAACAACCCCTGTGGTCGTAGGAGCAACACGATCAGCAGCACGACGAATGAAATTGCGATCTTGTATGTGAAGCCGACGAACGGAGTGGCCATCTCCTGCAGAGTGCCTAGGAGGACTCCGGCGCAGATCGCGCCAATCGGATGCCCAATGCCGCCCAAGATCGCGGCCGCGAAGGCCGGCAACAACATATTCCAGCCCATCTCGGGGGTGATCACCGTCTTCATACCGTACATCACACCTGCGATGGATGAAACCGATCCTGCCAATGCCCAAAGCGCGACCATGACTCGGGACGGAGAGATGCCGGAAACTTGCGCCAGACCGGGGTCATCGGCCACGGCACGCATGCGTCGCCCAACGGGCGTCGCATACAGAATAATAAACACCGCAGCCAACGTAATGGCTGCGACCACCGCAAGATCGAGATCATTTGGCTGAATGCGGATGCCAAGAACGTGCCACGGTCGAACCAGGGGAAGTTGAAACATTTGTTGCTGATATCCAAAATTCAAACCGACGACAGCGCGGATCCCGAAGGCGACACCGATGGACGCGAGAAGGTTCGCAACCGAGGATCTTCCAGCCAGCTTCCGAAAAACCAATGCATATGCTGCTACGCCGAGAGCAGCGCCCGCCAGTGCACCGATCAGACCACCAATAATGGTTGACCCTGTAACTGCCGATGCAGATAACGCGACGTAGGCCCCCGCTGTCATCGCGTCGCCCGTGGCAGCGTTGGGAAACCGTGCAATTCCAAATACCAGCGTAATTGCAAGCGCGGCCAAACCAACGACAATGCCTGACATGAGACCGCCGATAAAAAGTTCAGCAAAAGCTGTCATGCCATTTCCATCAATGAGAAGTTGAGCACTTGTCCGCCAATCCTGCCTTGCAGGCTCAGAGTTTGACGACGTACTTCCGGCTGAGGCCGCCCTTCGAGATCACTGACAGCTCAAAATCGGCGCTAGCGTCTCCGAGGTTATTGAAGTCAAGCGAAGACGAGGCGCCATCGTAATTTACTTTTCCGCTTTTCAGCGCCTCCTTACCCTCGGCGAAACTCGAGACCTGCTTTCCGGGCGGATTGGCAATCTCTCTAATTTTCGCACTTATCGCCGATGGATTAGCATTCGGGCCGGCGGCTTCCATCGCGAGGGCGAGAACTGTGACCATGTCCCAGGCCATCGCAGCATAGATGTTCGCAATCCCAGGTTGGTCCATTGCCTTGCGGTAGGCTGCGTCGTATCGGCTGAACGCGGTCGACCGTTCATTGGTGATCGAGTTCACGACAAACAAGCCATCGCTGGCTTCGAGGCCAATGGCCTTGACCAGATCCGGGCCGGCCGCTTGCCCTGCGAGGATCCACTTCTGAGTTTCGCCTGTCTGGTACCACTCGCGCAAAATGATTGTTGTGTCGGGCAGATAGGATCCCATCACGATGACGTCGGGCTTGGCCGCAAGCACCTTCTGAAGCTCCGACCGATAACTGGGCTGGTTCGGCTCGTAGACGACAGCCCCGACAACTTTGCCGCCTTTCTGTTCCCAGTTCTTGCGAAATCCTTCCACGATACCTAGAGCAGAGGCATTGTTATAGGCCATTGTAGCGGGACGCTTGAAGCCCTCTTGCGCGCAGGCTTCAGCAATTGCCTTGCCGAACCCGTCACCTGTTGTGTTGAAGCGGTACACGAGTCTCTTCGCATTAATCTTTGAAGTTGTGATCTCCGGAGCGCCGGAGGTGCACATGAGCAAGATATTGGCATCGTTTGCCAATGGTATTGTCGCTAGAGTCACCCCTGAGGACCATATGCCGACGAGAGCTTGGACATTGTTGATCTCGATGAGTTTCTTCGCTGCAAGGACCGCTGCCTGAGGGTCGGTTTGAGTGTCCTCGGGTAGCACTTCGATTTTTCGACCTCCAGCACCTCCGGCTGCATTGACCTCGTCGACCGCGGCCAGAATTATTTTCTGCATGCCCGCTCCGTAAGGCGCCCCCGCTCCGGTAATGGGATTGAAAGCGGCAATGCGAAAGACTGACGTTGTCTGGGCCCAACCGTCTCGAGTTGAGGCGAGGAGCGTCGCGCTTGTCATGGTCGCCAGTAATTGTCTGCGATTCATCATGTCCTTCCCTCTCCTTTTTTTGTTGGTTCGGTAATCAGAGTCCAACTCTCTTGGCGATAACCCCCTCACGCATGATGAGCGGCATGTGTCTTCCCTGACGGGTAAGGAGAGACAGATCGTCGAGCGGATTGCCATCCACGACGATCAGATCGGCAAAGGCCCCAGGAGCAACGGTTCCGATCTTACCTTCCATCTGGCAAAGCTTCGCACCTACTGAGGTGGCGGAGGCGATGATCTCGTGAGCGGGCAGGACTCGCCCTCGAATAATGAATTCCTCCGACTGATGGCGGTGCATCTCGCCAAGAAGATCAGAGCCGTATGCCATCGGGAGTCCGGCTTCTCTCATAATGTTCAGGGACTCCATTCCTGCCGCCTGAACAACTTCGACTTTGGCGATCGCATCGGCTGGATAGCCAAGGCGTGCCCCCTCGCTCAAAAGCTTCTCAAATGTGACTAGCGTCGGCACCGCGATAGCGCCTTGGCGCGCGGCGAACCTGGCCGTTTCGGGCGTAATGAGGTTGCAGTGCTCTAAGGAATGAATGCCGGCTTCTACAGCGCGGCGGATTGCGGCATCTGTGTAGAGATGGGCCGCAACATAGGTCCCCGCGTTCTTCGCCTCTTCCACCAGGGCCAGCAATTCCTCGCGGGAGAAGCCAAGAAAATGAATGGGATCTGTCGGCGACGCAGCGCCGCCATTTGCCATAATTTTAATGAAGTCAGCTCCGCCCTTAATCTCCTCGCGCGCAGCCCTCCGCACCTCCGGTACGCCGTCGCAAATCCGGCCGAGCGCTCCGAGAGGGAAGCCCGAGCGAATCTCAGGGCGATTGACATAACGGCCACGAAAATCACAATGTCCGCCGGTCTGGCTCAGCGCCTTCCCCGAAATGATCAGGCGCGGAGATAAGAAAATGCCCTCTTCGACAGCGCATTTGAGTCCGAAATCAGCCCCGCCGGCGTCACGCACGGTTGTGAAGCCTCTCAGCAGCATGTCCCGAACAACGAGCGAGGCTCGAGCGGTCACCAAGGAGTCCGACAGTTCCGCATTCCGTGCAAGTGAAGCGCCAACGGCAATCGTATGAACATGGCAATCGATCAGGCCAGGCATCAACACCTTGCCGGCGAGATCAACCATCTCATCCGCGGAGGCGCTGATGGACTTGCTAACTTCCCGGATTTGGCGCCCCGCAACGAGCACCTGCATAGGCTCGCTCGGCTCAGCCGCGCTACCATCGACAACACGAGCATTCTTGAACAAGTAGCTGGACATGATGGGTACCTCAGATGGGCGCTAGTTTGCGCGGTGCATAGCGGGAATTAGATAGGAGGCGAGCATCAAAGGCATGAGAAATACCTTGCTCACGACATCTACGATGTCCCAATTTGCTAAGACGATGGACGGATCGAATTTCATGACGCTCTCCGTCAGCTTGGAAGGAAGCCGGCAGGCAGCGGATCGTCTGCTTCCAGAACGAGGGTGGAAAATGCGGTGACATGAGCCGTCCCGCGCACCTCCGGAACTACAGCCGGCCTGCCGTCACGGGCCTTAGCCAACTCCGCTATTTTGGCTTCGAAGGGCACACCGAGAATGTTCTCGGCCCGATATGAGGCGCCTATCTCCAACTGCCCGCGGGCATGAAGTTGGGCCAGCCGAGCGGAGGTACCAGTGCCGCACGGCGAACGGTCGAACTTGTTGCCGGCCAGAACGACCAAATGGCGCGCACCACCTTCGATGGAACGATGAAATAGCACGCTATCGACCTGCGGCACTCCGCTGCAGCTATTAAGCGCTTGCTTAATGGACATGCCCGTCCGACACCATCCGGTAGCATGATTTATGTCGAAGGGAAGATCGACCTGATCAGCGTCAACTAGCGCGTATGTGATGCCGCTATAAGCGATATCGCACGTCACTCTGCCGACGCCTTCGATCTCCGAAACAAGGTCGGAGACAAGAACGTGAGAGGGTACATTGCGCAAGAGGACGGAAGTGAGCCGGCCGGCGTCGAACGTGCCAGTCACATGGACGATACCCGCCGGGGTCTCGATGGACATGCCGTTTTGCTCGAAGCCGTGCGGGAGAGCCCCCATAGCAGCGAGAGTGGCGATGTAGCCGATCGTGGCATGACCGCACATGTCGGCGTAGACGTAGGAGAAGATGAAGAACAGCCCATGGTCCGCCTCGCGGGAGGGCACGGGCACCGCCGCCGCCATGGCGGCATGCCCGCGCGGCTCGTGGAGCAGTAGCGTTCTCAAGCCGTCATAGGTCTTGCGGAAATCGTCCCGCTGCTCGCGCACGCTCTGCCCGCGCAACGGAGGGATGCCCGCCATGACCGTTCGGGTGGGATGCCCTGCGGTGTGGCTGTCGACGACAGTGAAGAGGCAGCTCGTACGCACGGCGGTTAGCAATACTTGCCGGACTGCGGAACGACTTTCATATCGATGCCACGATCAAGGACCAAGGAGCGGGCCTCGTTCCTGGGCGGCACGGAGGTTGACCCGAATAGCGTGGCTGCACCAACGGCTTTAGTGGTGACGGCATTTGTCCAATCGCCCATTCGAGCCCCCCGTATTGACCTATGTCAATTTACAATTGAACCATACCATTTTCATTCAGGGATGCAAGATTAATCTTTCGGCCCTGAATGCATTTATCCCAGGAGCCGCGACATGCGGCGATGATGCTCGAGGTCATGAGGGCACCACTGATGTCCGAGTGGGCCAACTCCGTAACGAACAGGATGATGAGAGCATCGAGTAGCGACCAATGCTTGGTATGCGGTCAGGCGCCAACAAGATCTTCAATCCTCCCGTAGGTGAGCCATACGGTCCAACATCAACTTAACGACTCTCAACAGTTCACCACTAAGCTGCTCTGTCTGGCGGAGCGCGATCTCTGTCACTCCACCTGGCGTCGAGCGTTCCTTTTCGGCCTTTTGCGCAAATTCGCTCCTGCCGAGCGATCGCCTCACCAGCTCGTTAAATACAATGCGATCTAGATCTTCTTTGAATTGGCCCGGGAGCTGACTAGCGCCGAGGCTAATCTCGACGGTTCGCGAAATGGCCGACTTAACAAGCGTGAGAAGCGGGCCGGCAAGAAGCACAGTAAGATCGTAAAGGGCCTCTTGGTCGATCCATGTTACTGTCCCCAACAACTCCAAAGCCGCCCTCGCCGCATACAATCGAGGATCACCCAAGGCGGACGCGTCCAAAAGTCCGATCGAAGTTATTTCTCCGCCACTCTGTGGGATGGCCGGACTCAAATCGAATGACCAAAGCTTGTGTCAGTACTTCTCGGACGCGTTGGACCTTCGCATCTATTCCCATCGCAAATACGACGCCGTTGAAGTCACGCACGCGCCGGTCTGACGAGAGATCGAGAAGGGCCCTATTCGGAATAGCAGAGAGAAGAACGTCAGAATTTATGACGGAATCAAACGTCACAACCCCGCAGGCTTCGTTGTCCAATGGCGACTGCCGAACACCGGTCTCATACCTTCGGCTCCAAAGTGGCACATCTGCCCCCTTGAACCTCAGTCGATTAGCCAGCGCCAAGCCAAGCCTTCCCGCACCTAAAATGCCCACGCGGTGAAAAAATTCCTCACCTCGGGCGCCGGCAGTAGTCATTGAATGGGCCTCGTGGTCAGGATCGAGAAACTGGGCAACTGGAGGACGGCGTCGGTATTGCACCAAACGGCCTGATTGGCACAGTTCGGCTCCTGCCTACACGACCTGATCCGGGCCACCGAGGCGAACACCAATAGAGAGAGGACAAGAAGTAGCGCCAAATCCAGCGATGCATTGAGCTTACCGACTCAGATTGAATCGGTTCAATAGATAATTGACTTATTACATTACAACTAAATGGCGCAACATTAAACGTGCCTTTTCGCTCATGAACGCAAGGGTAAGAGCCGTTCCGGGTCGACTGGTTCGCAGCGGATACTAGATTGGGTTGTAGCCGGGACCGGTACAGATCGCGCTCGCGCACCAACTCACCAACAAACGATCTGCGTTTCGCTTCCTTGGGCGGGTACGTTCAGCGCCAATTTGACTGCTTGATGACTTACTGCCGCCTGCGCGCGATCGGGAGCGCCGTGAACGAAGGTGCCCTGCCCGACTACCACCTGCTTCTCGAAGATGCGCGCGTGTTCGAGGTAACTCCTCGTGGACCGACTGTTCGACGAAGAAGCGTTGCGCTTAGCCGGCGATCGTGTCCGCCTCCATGATCAGCCCTGTGTCGAGCGTATGGATGTACTTGCTCGTCGCCGCCCCTTTCCCGTGACCGACCAGGCGGCGAGCCTCGCGGGTGTAGCGCTCTGATCTGGCGGTTGGAATGATCCGAGCGGCAGCATCGTAGACGTCGAGGACTACATGCGATCGTAGGCAGGTATCTTCCGCGCAAAGAGGGCGCCGATTGGACTGCTTCGATAACCTTTTGCTCATTACCTCGAGCTCACCCGCCCGTTGTGATCCGTGCCTCGGCATTTGCGGATTCCGTCGAGCCTCGCTGTATTTGACCATTCTTCCTTTCTATCCCTTAGATACCAATCGCTTCATAGGCTTCGGCGATCTGTCGGATGGAGGCGACATAGGCGGCGGTCCTGTAGTCGCCGAGTTCTGGCTGGCTGCATCAGATCTGCAATGCGTGCCCAAGTGCTCCTCATGACGTCCTCAAGGCCGGATCGGACGAGGTCGATCTCTGCTCCCCCGTCAAGAAACTCGTCACGCATATCGGCGGGAAACTCCTTGCCGGTCATCTGTTCAAGCGCTGCGGCAATCGTGCGGTTTCGCCTTTCCCGGCGCCGACGTTCCATCAAGCCGAAGGGGTTTCGTGTCAGGTTCTTCGCCCACTCGAAGTGGCCGACGATCACCCCGCCAGCATTCACGTAGAGATCCGAGAGGATCGTTAATCCTCGAGAACGGAGCATCTTGTCAGCTCGAAAGTGACAGGGCCGTTGGCGGCTTCCACCACAAGCTTGCCCTTATACGGCTCGCGTTTTCCGAATGAATGGCGTTCTCCAGGAATGAGGACGTCACAAGGCAACTCCATGCCTCTCATATCGTACGCGACCGACGTTGCGTCGGAAAGCCCAGAATGCTGCTGGTTAGAAGCTAACGCTGCTTTAGCGGTTCAATCGGAGACCCTTTGGATTGATTACATACCCGTTCCGCTCCGCAACAATGATCACGCGGGCGCCATCCTCCTCTGACAGGAACTTGGCGGCGTGATAACCGACATTGCCGAAGCCTTGAACGACAACGGAAGCGTCTTTGAGATCACGTTGACCGTTCAAACTGGGGTGCGCGGATCGCGAAGATAGCTCCCGCAAACTGCACGCCCCTGCCTGTTGCCTCGGTACGACCAAGAATACCGCCCTTGGACAAAGGCTTTCCAGTTACGCAGGCGCGCGCGTTGACGAATCGGTCGGGTTGGCGGGGCGGAATTCGTCCATCATCCAGGCATTTCCCGTTCGCTTGTGCCGATGTCCGGGGGCCGGAACATTGACGCCGGGACCGATCAGGCCGCACTTGTTGAGTTCCTGGGTGAAGCGCCGGGTGATGCGTTCAAGTTCCTGGGGGGTCCATTCGCGCGGGTCAATCTTCATGGCCCCCTTCGAGCCGCCAACGGTACGTCAACGAGCGAACACTTGAGCGTATGACCGGAGCAAGCTCCTCCACCTCTTTGACGTCCGCGTTCGGCGCGTAGCGAATACCACCTTTCACGGGTTCAGAGTGCTCGCTGTGGACTGATCGCCAGTGTACATACGGCCGCGTAATCTGACGCCGAAGCGGACGTATAGGTCGAGTTGCATTGAATGATCCGCTCGGCCAACGCTCAGGGAGATCGAGAAACGTCATGGAATGACGAAAGTTCTGGGCGACGCTTTCAAGAAACCCAGCAGAGTTAGCCTGCATCATGCACCTCTTAGTTGTGAGATCGCCCCGCGCAGCGGTGTTTGCCTGAAGGCGATGGATTCTGCTTAGGAAATGCTCGCTTCAAGGACTGAACCCATCGTCTCGAGGCGTTGTCTTTCCAGTTTAGCGGTCCGTTGCGATCTGGCAGGCGAGCTGATGACATCAAAACGGCAAGCTAATGTAGCGTCCCACCGCTTGAAGAGGCAAGGCCGAGTGCAGCGCAGCGAGCGCTGTTAGGCGACAGAAACCACGTTTATTGGGTTGCGAGTCAGGATGTCGCGCAGTGTCCCGAGCACATTAGAGAGTGCGACAACATCTCTCGGCGCGCCAAGGCAGATGCGGGTTGCGCGGGGGTCGCCCTCCCCAACTGCGGACGCGATGCGTGGAGTCACAAGTATGCCGCGCCCTCGAGCGGCGCCGGCAAACTGGTCTGCCGACCACTCTTGAGGCAACGGCAACCATCCGTAGAAGGCGGGGGACTGGAGTTTGGCGGCTTTAGGAAATACGTCCAGGAACACTCGGTAACGCTCAAGCGCCTGCAGACGCCGCTCACGTAGAAGTTCTTCCAATTTTCCGCTCTCGATGAGTCGCACGACTACCTCGCTTAGCATCGGAGCCACAAACCAAGCGGAGGCGTGCAGAAGGAGCTCAGCTTGAGCGATGTATTCTGTCGGAACCGACAACGTGCCGAGTCGGAAAGCTGGCGCGAGGCATTTGGAATAGGACGTGATGTAGAAGGTGCGGCTTGGCGCCAACGAGGCGATTGGTGCCGGTCGTTCGGAGAAGAAGAAGCTGTAAACGTCATCCTCCACGATGGCGAGATCGAGCTCCTCGGCCAGTTCTGCGATGCGCCGCCGGCGGGGAAGACTCATGGTACGGGCCGTTGGGCTCTGCAATGTCGGCATGCAATAGAGCACCCGCGCCTTGGCCTCACGACGCGCCTGTCTTAGCGCTTCCGGAATTATTCCCTCGTCATCCATCTCCACGGGCACCAAGTTTAGATGGCTGGCAGCGGCGATGGCTTTGAAGCCGGAATAGGTGAAGGTGTCGACTAAAATGCTGTCGCCGGGCTTTGCCACCAGGCGCAGGGCGATGTCGATGGCATGCTGGGCGCCGTTGCAAAGAAACAGCCTTGTCGGTTCGATGGTGTAGCTGTTATCAGACTGCGAAGCAGCGATACTTTCGCGATGCTTCCAGATGCCCGCATGTGGATGGTAGCGCAGCAACGGCGCAAGATCAGGCTCACGCAGCACCTCACTGAACATCGCGGACAGGATTTGCGTTTCGCCTGCCTCGACGGGCACGTTCAACGCGAGATTGAACGGTTCATGCCTTCCCGCCTGCTCGGCTCGGGCCGCGGAACGGCGCCGGACGAAGGTGCCCTGCCCGACGTGGCCGCTGACAATACCGCGCTGTTCGGCCTCCTGATAAGCTTTACTCACGGTCCCGACACTTAGATTGAGCTCACGTGCCAGGTCACGGTGCGGTGGCAGGCGATCGCCGTCCGATAACCTGCCATCGGCGATGTCCTGCTCGAGAGCATTGACCAGCGCGAGGTAACGCGGTCCGTCGGCGGCGAGTTGCCGAGGTCGCCAACCCGAAATTGGTCCATCCAAGCTCATGTCCCACGCTCCTTCTTATTTCGGCTGATCGCCTGCTAGGCATGAAGATGGCCGACATACTTTCTGACCGTGTAGGACTCCAGACCCTCGATGCCGCCTTCGCGGCCCCAGCCACTGTCGCCGATTCCACCGAACGGCGTTTCGGGTATCGTCACCACCATCTGGTTAATGCCGATGACGCCTACCTCCATCTCCTCTGCTATGCGATTGGCAGTCGCGGCAGAGCGCGTGAAGGCATATCCGGCTAGACCGTAAGGCAATGCATTCGCGCGCGCGATAGCCTGTTCCAGGTCATCAACTGGTTGTACCAGCGCAAGGGGGCCGAACGGCTCCTCTCTCATGGCCCTCGCCCGGTCCGGCATATCCGCCAGGATCGTGGGCCGATACATCAGACCTGTTCCTTTTAGTCGTTCACCTCCGACCACAAGACGCGCCGAATGGGACAACGCGTCGGAAATCAGGTCGTCCATGGCTGCGACGCGGCGCGTATTGGCGAGGGGGCCCACTGTGGTGCCCGCCTGCATGCCGTCGCCCACCACCTGCTTGTCCACGAAGGCACGCGCGTATTCGAGGTACTCTTCGTAAACCGGCTTCTCCACAAAAAAGCGTGTCGGCGAAGTGCAGACCTGGCCAGTGTTGCGCAGCTTGATGGCCATCGAGAGCTCCGCGGCGCGCTGCACGTCCGCGTCTTTCGCGACGATCACCGGCGCGTGGCCGCCCAACTCCATGGTAGCGAGAGTCAGGGTCTCTCCTGCAATCCGAGCGAGGTGGCGTCCCACCGGGGTTGATCCCGTAAACGAGATTTTTCGGATCACAAGCGAGCGCAGCAGGTATTCGGAGAGTTCGGCCGGTTTCCCGAAGACCACATTCAGCACACCTTTAGGTAGTCCTGCGTCAGTGAGCGCCCGCCCTATCTCTAGCGTGGTACCCGGCGTCTCCTCAGCTGGCTTGATGATGCAAGTGCAGCCGGCTGCAAGAGCGGGCGCGATTTTGCGGGCGGGCGTTACTGCCGGGAAATTCCAGGGCGTGAAGCAAGCGACGGGGCCGACCGGCTCCTGCGTGACCGTCTGACGCATATCAGGCAGGCGCGCCGGGATGACACGCCCATAACTGCGCCGGCCCTCTTCTGCGAACCAGTCAAAGAACTCCGCCGCGGCGGTGATCTCACCTTTCGCTTCGGCGAGGGTCTTACCCTCCTCTAAGGTAAGCACCGCGGCGATATGGTCTAAACGCTTTCGCATCAGGCCAGCCGCGCGGCGCAAGATCTGGCCGCGCTCATAGGGTGAGGTGCGCCTCCAGCCTTCGAAGGCCCGGCTTGCCGCCGTGAGTGCGCGATCGAGTTCTGCTGTGCCGGCGTGCGGCAGCTGGCCGAGAGGCTGCTCCGTGGCCGGATTGAGAACAGTTTCGCTTCCAGCATTGGTGTCCTCGATCCATTCGCCATCGATGAGGAGTGCCAGTTTCGTATACATATTCTATTCCTTAGACGGATATGATGCTCAAACGCATGTGAACGAAGGCCCGATTGGACCGAGTTCTTGGTCGAGGCAGCTGCGATGCGAGCCGTTTTTGCTCATGCAGTTCGTGGGGGTCGCTACCGATTTTGATCGCGATGATTGATTGCCTCTGCTAAGCCTTGGCCCAGCGATTAAGACCGGCATCGGAGATGATTTTCGCGATCGTTGCTTTCTGGTCATCCGTCAAGGGCAGCAGCGGCAGGCGGGGACCACCCGCGTCCCGTCCGAGCTGGCTCATGGTCTCTTTAATAGCCGCGTAGTAGGATCCGGACTGGAAGCATCGATAGAAGGCGAAGACGTCATGTCCGAGATCATCCAGCGCCCTGTCACCGCTCAAAGCTTTGTTCCAGTAATCGCGGATCAAAGGCCCGGCGATTTGGTGCGCCATAGCGACCACTCCGTGAGCGCCGACGGCGCGAGCCGGCACGATCATCGTTTCGTAACCGACGAAGACGCGAAGTCTGCTTCCTACACGCTGCACAAGCTCTGTCACTTGAGTAATCCCGCCGGAACTATCCTTGATAGCGACCACAGTAGGTAGCGTGGAGAGCTGCTCCACAAGGGCCGGGGTGATATCAATGCCGGCGCGTCGCGGGCTGTTGTAGAGCATCAGCGGTAGTGACGTGTTTCGGGCGATGTACTCGAAAAAGGCCAAGATCTCACGCGGGCTCGGCATGGAGTAGATTGGCGGCAGAATCATGCCGCCTGCGCAGCCCGCCGCCACGGCCGACTGGCACGCTTCCAGCACATCCTCGACACGCAAGTCGGCCACGCCCGCTAGGACGGGAACGCGGCCGCCCACGTGGTCGACGGTCAACTTGTAGAGGCGCGCGCGCTCGGCGTTGGTTAGCGCATAGAATTCTCCGGTGCTGCCAGCCGCTACCATGCCCTCCGCACCATTAGCGATCGCATCGTCGATGAGCGCCTTGTATCTGGCCTCATTAATGGCGCCGTCGCTTCCGAAGGGGGTGACGAGCACGGGGAAGATACCGCCCCAGTTCACGTTGGTCATGATCTACTATCCTTTGTTGGATGATGCGGTTGAAGGTGCGGTTGCCTGCGAAGTGAGGGGGCCGAGAAGACGGGCCTGTTCCGTGAACCGTCCGACGAACGAGGCGAGCCTTGGATTGGAATTCGACAGTAGAAGCTCGCGCGGAGCGCCACTGGCAGCGACGACTCCTTGGTCCATGAAGACAATGCGATCGGCCAATTCGTAGGCGAAGCCGATCTCGTGGGTGACGATGACCATGGTCATTCCTTCGGCGGAGAGCTGGCGGATAGCGGCGAGCACTTCGCGCACCAGTTCCGGGTCCAGCGCTGAGGTTGGTTCGTCAAAAAGCATGATGGTGGGTTGCATAGCCAGCGCCCTGGCGATGGCGACGCGCTGCTGCTGTCCGCCCGACAATTGCGAGGGATATTTGTGCCCGGCGTCGGGAAGTCCCATGCCGGTGAGAAGTTCAAGTGCTTGCGCCTCGGCTTCGGCGCGCGGCACCTTTTTCACCACTAGCGGGGCTTCGATGATGTTCTCTAGCGCGGTACGGTGGGGGAACAGGTTGAAGCTCTGGAACACCATGCCGGTTTTGATGCGCACGGCGCTGACCTGCCTGCCGGAGAGTTTCAGCCGCTCGTCACCAATGCTGCGGAAGAGAGGCGCCCGCTCGATGACGATTTCGCCTTTGTCCGGCTCCGTCAATAGATTCATGCAGCGCAAGAGCGACGTTTTGCCCGAGCCGCTTGCACCGATCAGGCAGACCACTTCTCCGCGATGCACATCGAGGTCGACGCCGCGCAGTACATGGTTCTTCCCGTAGGACTTCTCGATGCTGCGCACACTCAGCACAATTTCGCTGGATATTGCGGTCATCACGCGGCCTCCTTGCGTTCCAATCGGCGAGAAAGAGCGCTAAGGGGGAACAGCAGGAGGATGAAGACGGCGCCGATGACGGTGTAGACCTCCATCGGCCGGTAGGTGAAACTGGAGATGTAGCCCGCCTGATAAAGCAGATCGGGGATGGTAAGCACCGAAAGGAGCGTGGTGTTCTTGAGCTGCATGATGGTCTGGCCCATCAGCGGCGGCACCATGCGACGAAGTGCCTGCGGCAGGATAATGCGATTCATGCGCTGCACGTACCCCATGCCCAACGCAATGGCGGCGTCAGTCTGGCCACGGTCAACCGACTGGACACCAGCGCGCAGGATCTCGGCATAGAAGCCGCTTGCGTAGAATCCGAGACCTAGAACGCCCGCGGTTTCCTTGCCGATCTGGATCTGAAGGAAAATTGGCAGGGCATAATAGGTCCACATCAGCAACACCAGCAGCGGGATGTTGCGGAAGAATTCGACCCAGACACGGCCGGTCAATCGCAGGAGTGGCCATGGGGCGAGCTGAAGGAGCGCCACCAAAAGACCAATCGCGAGTCCGATGCCGCAGGTGTAAATCGTGTATTTCAGAGTGACGAGCAGGCCGTAGGCAAGGATGTCCCAATTTGCTAAGACGATGGACGGATCGAATTTCATGACGCTCTCCGTCAGCTTGGAAGGAAGCCGGCAGGCAGCGGATCGTCTGCTTCCAGAACGAGGGTGGAAAATGCGGTGACATGAGCCGTCCCGCGCACCTCCGGAACTACAGCCGGCCTGCCGTCACGGGCCTTAGCCAACTCCGCTATTTTGGCTTCGAAGGGCACACCGAGAATGTTCTCGGCCCGATATGAGGCGCCTATCTCCAACTGCCCGCGGGCATGAAGTTGGGCCAGCCGAGCGGAGGTACCAGTGCCGCACGGCGAACGGTCGAACTTGTTGCCGGCCAGAACGACCAAATGGCGCGCACCACCTTCGATGGAACGATGAAATAGCACGCTATCGACCTGCGGCACTCCGCTGCAGCTATTAAGCGCTTGCTTAATGGACATGCCCGTCCGACACCATCCGGTAGCATGATTTATGTCGAAGGGAAGATCGACCTGATCAGCGTCAACTAGCGCGTATGTGATGCCGCTATAAGCGATATCGCACGTCACTCTGCCGACGCCTTCGATCTCCGAAACAAGGTCGGAGACAAGAACGTGAGAGGGTACATTGCGCAAGAGGACGGAAGTGAGCCGGCCGGCGTCGAACGTGCCAGTCACATGGACGATACCCGCCGGGGTCTCGATGGACATGCCGTTTTGCTCGAAGCCGTGCGGGAGAGCCCCCATAGCAGCGAGAGTGGCGATGTAGCCGATCGTGGCATGACCGCACATGTCGGCGTAGACGTAGGAGAAGATGAAGAACAGCCCATGGTCCGCCTCGCGGGAGGGCACGGGCACCGCCGCCGCCATGGCGGCATGCCCGCGCGGCTCGTGGAGCAGTAGCGTTCTCAAGCCGTCATAGGTCTTGCGGAAATCGTCCCGCTGCTCGCGCACGCTCTGCCCGCGCAACGGAGGGATGCCCGCCATGACCGTTCGGGTGGGATGCCCTGCGGTGTGGCTGTCGACGACAGTGAAGAGGCAGCTCGTACGCACGGCGGTTAGCAATACTTGCCGGACTGCGGAACGACTTTCATATCGATGCCACGATCAAGCATATAGCGCGTGATGCGCGAGCAGGCGAGGCCGAGGGAATTCTGTTGCGACATCCAGTTGGACAAGAAGTTCGAGAACCCCTCATTGCCAGCTTCGCGCCGAATGCCAATCGTCGCCGGGTTGCGCAGGACCGGTGCGGGCACAACGGCCTTGCCGACCCCCTTGGAGTGGAGGAGCGCGGCGTCCTGGTCGGCGACGATAATTGCGTCGACCTTGCCTGACTGCAGTTCCAGCACCGCTTGGTCGCGCGTGGGCACCACGACGATGGTGGAGTTGGGGATCACGGCTTCGGCGATCACCTGCATGGTGCCGCCCTTCTGCACGGCGACGCGCACTTCCTTCTTGTCCATCTCGCGCCAGGTCTTTGGCGCGAAGCCAGGGCGAGCGACGAGAGCCCAGATGCCCTCGACGATGGACCCCGACACATAGTCGATAACGAGCCCACGGCGAGGATTGGGGTTCAGCGCCACCGCGAGATCCACCTTGCTAGCCTGGAAATCGGCAGCAAGGTTGCCCCAAGTCGTCTCATAGTATTCGATCTGTACGCCGAGCAGGCCGGCAATATCCCTGCCCCAGTCTACGAAGAATCCGGACCATTCGCCGGTGCGCGGATCCTTGATGTAGCCCGGCTCCTCCGCAACCATCACTGGGAATTTGAGTTTGCTACTCGCCTTGATGCGGTCGAGCACAAGGGAGGGGTCTTGGGCGCGGGCCGGCACAGAGGCCAGCCCAAACAGCGCGCCCAAACCAACGACTGCGGCGATGATCGCACTCGTCCAACGACTCATTGAGGCCCCTCATTGAACTATATCATTTTCAAATTGATCCATATCATCTTTATTGAAAGACGCAAGGCTAAATCTGCGGGACCTGCCACTCTATCGCAGCCGGTAGGACGCGCTTGAGATGCGCGGCGCCCGGCCCGCGACGAGGTCGGTGATAAGGGCCGCAGTCATGGGGGCTCCACTGATGCCCATGTGACCGTGGCCAGTGGCGAACAGGATGCCGGCGTGCTTCGGATGGGAGCCAATGATCGGGAGGCTGTCTGGCGTCGATGGTCTTACGCCCATCCACTCGGTCACTTGGCTGATGGAAATGCCCGGCAGCATCGCGCGAGCGTATGCCTGCAGCTTCTTGTTCTGTTTTTCATCACGCGGAGCATCGGGCGCATCGAATTCGGCGATGCCCACGATGCGCAGCCCTTCGTCCAGCGGCGTAGCAACGAAGGCCGAGGCTGCGTCGGTGACGGGGCGGCTGATGGCACCGCAAGTTCCGGGCATGGTGATGTGATAGCCACGCTCGCTGGCCAGCGACAGGGAAATTCCCAGGGAGCGAGCCAGATCGCGGCTGGCGATACCCGCTGCGATAACCACTTTATCGCAGCCGTGAGGCCCGGTACTCGTCTGCAGCGTTACACCATATCCGGCTGGCTCAATGGCCCGAACCTGCGCGTTTCGAATCGAAGCGCCAAGCGCAGCGGCTCGCTCCATCAAGCCCTGCACCAACGCGGGAGGTGAGGTCACGTGACCACTGCCCGGAAAGTAGATCCCACGCCTATAGTCGCGGGATAAAGCAGGCTCCAACTCGCGCAGCTGCTCGGCGCTCAGCCGCTCAAAAGCCACGCCTTGCCTCGTTCGCAGACTGTCCACCCGCTCGTCGAGCGCACTGGGTGACATGTCGCGCCATACATGGAGAGCACCATTCGGCCGGAACAATCGTTTCCAATCGATTTCGCCAAGCATCTCGCGATAGAGGGCGGCGCAGGGCCGGTTGAGAGCGTGCAACGCCGCATACGCAGCCTCCCAAGCCTCCATGCGTCCGGCTCGCAGGAACCGGACCAGCCATGGGAGCGTCCGGTGTAACTCCTGCGGGGCAAGGCGCACTGGGCCATTCGCGTCAACAAACCAGCGCAGCGCACGCCACGTGACGCCGGGATGAGCCATAGGAAGAGCCGATCCCGCATTGTATTGGGCACCGTTACCCCACGAGCAGCCATGGCCGACGCGACCCTCCTCGACCACGGTGACGCTATGCCCCTCCCGCGCCAGCATCAGGGCGCAACTCACGCCGACTACGCCCCCACCAATAACCGCGATGGTATGCGATTCAGCCATGCAACAACTCCTGTCCGCGCCAAGCCGCAACAGAGCCGCGGTGCGCACCGCCCCTCATTCATAGCGAGCTCCGCCCCGAGATTGATATAGAACAATGACGCAAATAGGCGACAATTGATATGATACAAAACATAGATCATTCGGCGATTCAATGATAATTTCATTGACTGGGTGTTCTCGATTGGGGGCTTTATCAGCCGGTGGCCAACGCTGGCGCACTTGGCAGCGCGAGGTACCCGAAAGTCACGAGATCCGGTTACGTCCGCAGATCCCCCGCTTCTGGCCCGGCGAGCCGCGACCAAAGGGCGGTCGGATAGTCCATGAGGTCCCGCGGCGGCAGAGGGTTGGGATTGGGCATCCTCGTCGAATGCCATTAGCAACAGTCACTGGCGAATGAGCCCACTCAGAGCGAAGTCGACACGCGAAGGAGGCGCTTGTATCAGCGCGAGGGAATGAAATGACTTATTCAAGAACAAACTTGAGCACAGGCAAGTCGCCATAAGGCTTCGGCTGTGCCAGTGGAATTCGAGATCTGCGCTAGGCGTTTGCCGCGCCTCCCAGCATCGAAGCCTTCGTCAAGCGGCGGAGACGCTCAGAATCATACAGCCGACGCTCAGTCGCTGTCTTCGGAGAGTTGAGCATAAGTTGGGCAGCACGCTCTTCGAGCGCACAAATGGCGGTATACCACCGACCATCCAAGGTCAGGAGCTCCTCTATGCCGCCCGGCGCATCATGGGAAGCACTAGCGCTAGCCTCATGGCGAGAGCGACCGACGAGGATCGGCGTTCACGCCTCACTCTCGGCCGGCACTCTCCCTGCCACCCTCCTCGATCACCGGCAGTGCTTCCCAGATGTCGATATACATCTCGTCGACGGCGTTGCGGCACTATTTGATCTCCAAGTTCCGGCGATCGACGTCGCCGCCGTGGCCGAGCTCGATCCTAGGTGGAGCGACACGTCATTGACAGTCTGGAGTGAACGATTCGTCCTCGCTCTACGGAAAAGCCATCCGCTGTAGAGCGTCATGTCCTCACTCGGCGAACTCAGGCACGAAGGCCGGCGCGCAGCTTCACTCGACAGAGCTTTGCCGGATCAACTCGCAGAACGCCGTTGCCGCCGCCGTGGGGCAACCGACGGAGGGCATTCATTATGGTCCAAGCAGCGAGTGCCATCACTTCAGAGAGAGGGTCGCATCTCGGTTGGGAGGTACGCCGCCTTTGGCCGGCCCGCTATAGCCCTCAAAATTAGCGATGGTCCCGTCATCCGCTGAATCGGGACATGAGCGTAATCGAGGAACGATAACTGCCCTGCGCGGGCCTCGCAGGAGTCACGCGCCGTTCTAATCGGTGAAATCACCGCCCAACGCGTCATTCCAGATTCCTATTTAATGGATGTTTGTGATAGCCTGTGCTTTGTTACGAAGGCACGCGTTTGAGCTCAGAATGGATTGACGCCGGTCAAGCTCCGCCTGATCTTACTTTTTGTTACATAGTGCATTGCGGCGTGATGCACTCCGAGAGAAATCCTTAGGGGTACGAAAGCCGGGCGAGGCGATCGATTATCCTAGCCCAGCTCCGAGCCCCCTTGTAGAAGCTTGTTAAATTGTATTTCTCGTTAGGCGAATGGATACGGCTATCGTCCAGGCCGAAGCCTATAAGCAAGCAGTCCATGCCGAGCTTCTGATTGAAGGAAGAAACGATCGGGATGGAGCCGCCCGATCCCATGAGGACGGGCGGACGGCCCCACTCCTCTTCGAGCGCTTTGGCGGCTGCATCGAGATAAGGCGATTGGGGATCGAACCCAAATGCCGGGCAGCCGTCGTCATCGACCCGGAACTCGACGGAGCAATCCTTTGGAGCACGGCTTCGAACAAACTCCTCAAGCGAGAGCAGGATTCGGTGCGGATCTTGCCCAGACACCAGGCGGCAGGTCAGCTTGGCCGATGCCTTGGATGGAATCACCGTCTTAACTCCGACTCCCTGGTACCCGCCGGTGATGCCATTGAACTCACAAGTCGGACGGAGCCAGATCTGCTCAAGCGCGCTATAGGCTGGTTCCCCAGCCGGTCTACTCAAACCGATGTCACTCAGGAAGGCCGCAGCGTCGAAACCGAGCGCCTCCAACTGCCGCCTCCTTTCGGCCCGCAGTGGCGGTATGTCGTCGTAGAATCCGGGCACGGTCACTCGCCCATCACTATCGTGCAACGCAGCCAGAATGCGCGCGAGACCTTGGATTGGGTTCAGGGCCGCGCCGCCATACTGACCAGAGTGCAGATCTCGGTTCGCACCAGTGAGTACCACCTCGGCACCGACAATTCCGCGCATTGAAAGCGTGATACCGGGCGTATCCTTGTCCCACTGCGCCGTATCGCAGATCAGCGCTAGATCGCAGGTGATCTCCTCGCCGTGTTCAGCTAGGAAGCGCGGCAGGTTCTGCGCGCCGCACTCTTCCTCTCCTTCGAGCACAACGGTGACCGGGATCGGCAGCTCACCAGCGATCTGCTTCCATGCGCGGAAAGCCTCGAGGAAGGTCGAGAACTGGCCTTTGCTGTCTTCTGCACCCCGCGCCACCACCACTTCGCCATTGCGCGGCTCGACCGTTAGCCGCGGCTCAAAGGGGGGGCATACCCATAAATTAAGTGGATCCGGCGGCTGCACGTCGTAGTGACCATAAAAGAGAACGTGAGGCTTGCCCCCGACATTACACGGGCTGTCGTGGGCAACAACTACCGGATTTCCGCTCGTCTCCCGCAGCCCCGCATCAAAACCGATCTCGCGAAGCGTGTTAACGCACCATTGTGCCGCGGCCCTGCAACTGCCCTTGTATGCCGGATCGGTCGAGATACTAGGGATTCGCAATACCTCAAAGAGGCGCTTAATAGCTGAATCCCGAGACGTATCAAGTGCCTCAAGCACGGCAGGCAGATAGTCAGTCATGGCGTGATCCTCTTGCATCCGCATATGCCGCGCCAACCTACTCGCCGAAATGCGAGCACACTGCATGCGCGCGAACTGGAGCCTCGTCGTAGGCAGACGCGACCGCCCATTAAATTAGGCCCCTCGTACCGAGTAGCAGCCCGAAGCACCACCGAAAAATCCACGCTTGATTTGCTGAGATAGGCTCGCCAAACACCATACCAGCGCAACAACGACAATTGCGTCGCATTTCTCTCAGCGCCTGCCGAATTCCTGCGTCCAGAAGGCGCATTGCGGGGTTTTCACTTAAGACGGACCTCCGACCTGTGACATCCCGAATAGCTGCTTATGGCTCGGAGATCCCTAAATGCACCAGCCGCCACGGGACCATTTGTTAAGCACAGAACCCTGCTCGGCCCTCGGTAGTGTGCGGGAGGTTCTGCAAAAGCTGAGCGGCTGAAGCGGTCATGGTAAGTCCGGTGGTTGGAACGATCACCGCTCGTAGAGGGAGCAAGGACCACCATGACCGTGACGAAGATTAGGACGGATGTATCTGCCGTCAAACAGCTTGCGGATTCCGACGAAGTCGCCCAGGCGTACCGATATGAAGTCGCCCGTGGATTCCGAGACGATGTCGCCCACCTTTCCGATTTGATCTCGCCCAGCGGCGAGGCGTTCTGGCCGGCTGGTTCTCTG